>JADMIO010606961.1_pt1 | contig 72618 bp, 71 predicted proteins | sample 8958161 | NCBI WGS metagenome assembly JADMIO01 (sample SAMN16585339, study PRJNA669376) | soil metagenome | isolation source: Crop rotation soil | place: USA: Cullars Rotation, Alabama | collected 2011 | reverse complement strand
TCGCGCCGGCAATGTCGATGCCCTTGCCGTCGAGCTCGGCCTGCGTGACCGTATGGGTCGCCGTATAATGCCACGTCTCACCGACATCGAGCATGCCGTTGCTGTTGGCATCGCCGCTCGCATAGGTCGGGCCCGTCGTCGCGTTGGGATCGGTGACCGTGACTCCTGTTAGCGTAACGTTGCCGGTATTCTGGACGTCGATCGTGTAATTGATGACGTCGCCGGCGCTGTCCGCCTTGCCGCCAACACCGCCCGTGATCGAGCTTACGCCTTTGGTGACGTTGAGACCTGGCGCATAGATCAACGGCGCTTCGGCGTCGTCCGTGTCAGGACCCGCTTGCGTGCTTGTGACGGTCGCAGTGTTGTCGACGTCGTTGTCCCCGCCGCCACGGTTGTCGAGCTCGGCCTGAGTGACGTGGTGCGTGGCCGTATACTGCCACTCTTCGGTCGTCTCGAGGATGTTGTTATTGTTGGTGTCGCCGATGTTGTGGACGAGATCGGCTCCTAGCACCATTTGGATGCTGCCGCCGTCGGCGTTCGGGTCGGTCACCTGGACGTTGGTCAGGGACACATTGCCGGTGTTCTGAACCGTCAGGTGATAATTGATTACATCGCCTGCAGTGTCGGCGCCGGTCAGGCCGTTGACCCCTTGGCCGCCAGTAATCGATGTAACGTCCTTGATGATGTTGATGTTCGGGGCGAACGCCAGCGGAACTTCCGCATCGTCGCTATCGTCCGGCGTCTCGTTCGAGTGGGCTGTCGCCGTGTTCTCGAGTGACCCGTTGCCGCCGCCATTGCTGTCAATTTCGGACTGAAGAACGGTGTGAGTCGCGGTGTAGACCCACGTCTCGCCCACATCGAGCTTGCCGTCGCTATCCGTGTCACCGCTGACGTAGGTAGGACCGGTGGTCGCATAGGGATCGGTTACGTTGACGCCAGTTAGCGCGACGTTGCCTGTATTCTGGACCGTGATGTGATAGTTGATGATGTCGCCCGCGCTGTCGACTTTGCCGTCAGCAGTGCCGCCGGTTACCGAGCTGACATCCTTCACGATGTTGAAGGCAGGATTGTAGATTAGTGGCGCCGAAGCGTCGGCGGTGTCCGGCCCGGTCTGGTCGCTGTCGGCCGTGACGCGGTTGTCGTCATCGCCATCGCCATCGATCGCGCCGTTAATGCCGATGCCCTTGCCGTCGAGCTCGTCCTGCGTGACCGTATGGGTCGCGGTGTAGACCCAGGTCTCGCCGACATCGAGCTTGCTGTTGCTGTTGGTATCGCCGCTGACATAGGTCGGGCCCGTCGTTGCGTTGGGGTCGGTGACCGTGATTCCGGTCAGCGTGACGTTGCCGGTGTTCTGGACCGTGATGTTGTAGTGAATGACGTCGCCGGCACTGTCGGCGCCGTTGAGACCATTGGCGCCTTGGCCTCCGGTAATCGAAGAGACTGCCTTCGTGACGTTGAGCGCGGGGTTGTAGACCAGCGGGGCCGAGGCATCGGCGGTGTCCGGACCGGTCTGGTCGCTGTCGGCGGTGACGCGGTTGTCGTCGTCGCCATCGCCGTCGATCGCGCCGGCAATGTCGATGCCCTTGCCGTCGAGCTCGGCCTGCGTGACCGTATGCGTCGCCGTGTAATGCCACGTCTCGCCCACATCGAGCTTGCCGTTGCTGTTGGCATCGCCGCTCGCATAGACCGGCCCGGTGGTCGCGTTTGGATCGGTGACCGTGATTCCGGTCAGCGCGACATTGCCCGTATTCTGCACGTCGATCGTGTAGTTGATGACGTCACCCGCGCTGTCGGCCTTGCCGGCAACACCGCCGGTGATCGAGCTGACCGCCTTCGTGACGTTAAGAGCGGGGTTGGGAAGGAAGTTGCCGATCGGATCGACGATAATCGTGGATCCTGGCGCGGCGTTTGATGAAATCGTGACCGTTTCATGGGCGCCCGTCGTCTGCACGGTTCCAGCCGGCAGGCCGGTCATGCTTTCGTCGATCCACAACGTCTGATCGAGGGCCACACCGAAGAAGCTGTAGCTTCCGTCCGCTGCGGTGACGGTCGTTCGCTCACCAACGTCCAGCGACCCGTTCTGATTGGAATCGATGAAAATGGTGACCCCGCCAATTCCGGCTTCACCAGGGTCCCGGACGCCATTGTTGTTGGCATCGTTGAACTTTACGCCCGACAGCGTGACACCGTTCTGGAGGTTAAATTCCTCGAAGGTCGACGTCGCGGTCCAGTCGGTGCCCGCGGCGCCGAACTGAGCGTAAACGTACAGGTAAGTGGTCGCCGGATCGGCCCCGGCAAAAACCGAGACCGGGACGAGGATCGAATAATCGTCGGTTCCGCTGCCCGTCGAACCAGCATCGCTGAGCAGGATCGATTTATCCCCGCCAGCATCCATGTCGTATTTCAGCGTTGCATTGGCGGCGTTGAATAGGGTGGTGGTGCTCTCAATTCCGCCGTTGGTCGACGTGAAGAGTTTGAACTGGTCAAGCGAGATCTGCGCGTTCGGATCGGAGTTCGCCTCGTTCAGGTCGATGCGGATTTCGTAATATTGAACGCCGTTGATCGTGGTGACCACCAGGCTCGACAGCTTGACCGTATGCGTCTTCGCCTGGTCGATGTCGTGGTTGGTGGCGTCGATTGGCGGCGTGTCGTCGCTGTTAAAGCCGGACTCGACGCCTGAATTGTTCGAAATGGCCAGGAAGGTGTTGTAGCCACCCGTTCCCGACCCGACGCGGACTGCGTCGGTGAACGTGACACCGTTGATGACAGTGTAATCACCGGCGTTGGTGATATCGACGTCAGGTTTGCCGTCGCCCGTAATGTCGGGTTGTACGAATTGTTCGCCAGCCATGATGAGACGCTCCCCTACGCATCGCACGAGAACGATCGTGCGAAGTCAGCAATGCTCGGAGCGTCCCCATCCGACTCGCGGAGCCGAAGATGGTTTACTAACAGTTAAACACGTTTTCGTTAAGCCTAGAGATTCCTTGGATTTCCGCGATTTATCCACAGGCGGAACGAAATCCTACCGTGGAATTAATGCTGTCCCTGGGTGTCGATTCGCGCGTTCGCCGATGAAAAAGGGCGGCTGCCGGCCTAAGCCTGGCAACCGCCCCCCCGATCGCTGACACCAAGTGGGTTTATTGATAGTCAGCGGTAACGTCGAAATTGGCCGAGTAGACGCCGTTGGCCTGGCCCGCCGCAATGGCGAAGTCGCCGCCAACGCCGACCGCAAAGGCGCCCGTGTTGTCGATCGTGACCGTCTTGGCCTGGCCGCCGCCGTTGAAGGTCATGCTGTTGACCGCAACGGTGTTCGACCCGCTGTTCAGCACCGACGGCGCGACCAGCGTCAGGTCGACCTGCTGGCCGGCCGAGCCGGCGCCCTGGAAGACCGCGCGGCCGCCCGGGAAGCTCGGAACAGCAGTGACACCGCCGCCCACGGTGCGGGCACCGGTGGCGGAATCGATCACGACGTTACCGGCGAGCGACGGGTCGGCGACTACCGTGCCGAAGTCCAGGTCGGACGTCTTGGTGAGCGTTAGCGGAAGGAGGACGACCCCCTTCGCTTCAGCGGTAGCCGATGCCAGCTGAGCAGACGCCGGAGTAGCCGCAACTAAAGTAGCGGCGAGCGCCGCAAGGCCAACAGTCAAACGCATTTTGAAATCCCCACTTTTCTGGAATTGAGGTCCGTGAGGATGCGCTTAGGGTTTCAAAACAGGTTGAAGTTATCGGGTTCCCCGGAATTTAACCCTGTTCGTCAGCTATAATCCCGATTTGAAGCCGGCGTTCCTCTCGCGAAGGATGCATTGGTAAGCGTTCCGGTAACCGCGAATATTGGCTTCGTTCTTCAGCCATCATCGGCCGTTCGCCCAAACGGCTTGGCTTAACTCCGCGTTTTCCACTCGCGAATCTAATCCTGCACCGACTTGCCGCTCTCCGGACCCGCCGCTATCGCGCCAGCCGAAATGTCAGTCTCCAACGAAAAGGTGCGGCACATCGCCAAGCTCGCCCGGATCGCCATGAGCGATGCGGAGATCGAGCGGCTGGTGCCCGAGCTCAACAATATCCTCGGCTGGGTCGAGCAGCTTGGCGAGGTGAACACCGACGGTGTCGAGCCGCTGGCCACGGTCATCGACCAGAAGCTGCGCCTTCGCGATGACGTCATCACCGACGGCGACATCCGCGACGAGGTTCTCGCCAACGCGCCCGAGGCCCAGCACGGCTTCTTCGCGGTGCCGAAGGTGATCGAGTGACCGATCTGACCGCAAAGACGATCGCCGAGCTTCGCGACGGCCTGCGCGCCCGCGAGTTCACTGCGCGCGAGATCGCCGATAGCTACAATGCCGCGGTCGCCGCATCGAAGGCGCTGAACGCTTATACGGTCGAAACGCCCGACGATGCGCTTGCGGCTGCCGAGGCCGCGGACTCCGGCAAGGCGACGGGGTCGCTGGCCGGCATCCCGCTGGGAATAAAGGATTTGTTCGCGACCAAGGGCGTGGACACGACGGCCGGCAGCCACATCCTGCAGGGCTTCAAACCTGTGTACGAAAGCACCGTCACCGCGAACCTGCGCAGGGCCGGGGCGGGGATGCTCGGCAAGCTGAACATGGACGAATTCGCAATGGGTTCGTCCAATGAAACAAGCACTTACGGCCCAGTCCTCTCTCCTTGGCGAAGGAGGGACAGCAACGTCGGCCTGACCCCCGGCGGGTCTTCCGGCGGCTCTGCCGCTGCCGTCGCCGCGCAGATTGCGCCCGGCGTCACCGGCACCGACACCGGCGGCTCGATCCGCCAGCCCGCCGCCTTCACTGGCATCTGCGGCATCAAGCCGACCTACGGCCGCTGCTCGCGCTGGGGCATCGTGTCTTTCGCAAGCTCGCTCGACCAGGCCGGGCCGATGGCCAAGACCGTCCGCGACTGCGCCATCCTGCTCGAGGCGATGGCCGGCTTCGATCCCAAGGATTCGACCTCGCTGGATCTGCCGGTGCCGCAGTGGGAAGCGAACCTGTCGAGCGACCTCAAGGGCAAGCGCGTCGGCATTCCGAAGGAATATCGCATCGACAGCGTCCCTGCCGAGATCAACGCGCTGTGGGATCAGGGCATCGAATGGCTGAAGGACGCCGGCGCGACCCCGGTCGAAATCAGTCTGCCGCACACCAAATACGCGCTTCCGACCTACTACATCATCGCGCCGGCCGAAGCCTCGTCGAACCTCGCTCGCTATGATGGCGTCCGCTATGGCCTGCGCGAGGTTCCCGACGGCGGCAACCTCGATGCCATGTATGCCGCGACCCGGGCCGACGGCTTTGGCGCCGAGGTGAAGCGCCGGATCATGATTGGCACTTACGTCTTGAGCGCGGGCTTCTACGATGCATACTTCACCAAGGCGCAGCGCGTTCGGGCCCTGATCAAGCAGGACTTTGCCAAGGCGTTCGAGCAGTGCGACGTCATCCTGACCCCGACCGCGCCGTCTGCGGCCTTCGGCATCGGCGAGACGACTGATCCACTCGCAATGTACCTCAACGACGTATTCGCGGTCCCGGCGAGCCTCGCGGGCTTGCCGGCGATGAGCGTGCCGGGCGGCTTGGACGGGCAGGGGCTTCCGCTCGGGCTTCACCTGATTGGTAATGAGCTTGACGAGCAGACCGTGCTCAACGCCGGCCTCGCCATCGAGGAACGCGCGGGCTTCACCGCCAAGCCGGACAAGTGGTGGTAATCATGGCTGACGCAGCAGCACCTTATCGGATCAAAGGCGAAACCGGAGACTGGGAGGTCGTGATCGGCCTCGAAGTTCACGCCCAGATCACCGCAAGCAAAGCCAAGCTTTTTTCTGGCGCCGCGACGGCGTTTGGCGCCGAGCCAAATACGCAGGTCAGCCTCGTCGATGCGGCGATGCCCGGTATGCTCCCCGTGCCGAATAAGGAGTGCATCCGCCAGGCAGTCCGCACCGGAATGGCGCTCGACGCGAAGATCAACAAATGGTCGCGCTTCGACCGGAAGAACTATTTCTACGCGGACCTTCCTCAGGGCTACCAGATCAGCCAGCTCTATCACCCGCTCGTCGGCGAGGGCGAAGTCGAGATCCTGACTGACGAGAAGGACGAGGGCACCGCCAAGACGATCGGTATCGAGCGCATCCACGTCGAGCAGGATGCGGGCAAGCTGATGCACGACCAGCATCCGACGATGAGCTACGTCGACCTCAACCGCTGCGGCGTCGCGCTGATGGAGATCGTGTCGCGGCCCGACATGCGTTCGCCAGCAGAAGCAGGGGCTTACCTCAAGAAGCTGCGGGCGATCCTGCGCTATGTCGGCTCGTGCGATGGCAATATGGAAGAGGGCTCGATGCGCGCCGACGTCAACGTCAGCGTACGCAAGCCCGGCGACGAATTCGGCACCCGCACCGAGACCAAGAACGTCAACAGCGTCCGCTTCGTCATGGCTGTCGTGGAGCATGAGGCCCGGCGCCAGGTCGAGCTGTTGGAAGAGGGCGGGTCGGTCGCCCAGGAAACCCGGCTGTTCGACCCGGACAAGGGCGTCACCCGCGCTCTACGCTCAAAGGAAGATGCGCACGATTACCGCTACTTCCCGGATCCCGACCTGCTACCGCTCGAGCTGGACGACGCGTTCGTCGAAGAATGCCGGTCAAGCCTTCCCGAACTGCCCGACGCCAAGCGCAAGCGCTTCGAAGGTCTCGGCATTACGCCGTACAACGCAAGTGTCCTGACCGCTGAGGTCGAGACCGCGCGCTGGTTCGATGCGCTGCTCGAAGCCAGCGCCGAACCGAAGCAGGCCGCCAACTGGGTGGTCGCGGAGCTGTTCGGCGCGCTCAACCGCCTCGGCAAGGGCATCGAGGATTGTCCGGTGTCACCCGCCCAAGCTGCCGAACTTCTTAAGCTCGTTGCCGACGGGACGATCAGCGGCACCATCGCGAAGCAGGTGTTCGAGATCATGCTCGAAACCGGTGAAGGCGCCGGCGCGATCGTCGAGAGCCGCGGGCTCAAGCAGACCAGCGACACCGGCGCGATCGACGCCGAAATCGACAAGATCCTCGCCGCCAACGCCGACAAGGTCGCCGAATACAAGAGCGGCAAGCAGCAGCTGTTCGGCTTCTTCGTCGGTCAGACGATGAAGGCGATGCAGGGCAAGGCCAACCCCGGTGTCGTCAACGAGCGGCTTCGGGCGAAGCTCGGCTAATCACGAAAAGGAGTTGGGATGCGTAAGGTTGTTGCCGCGGCGATCGCTGCGCTCCTGCCCATCGCCGCGGCCTGCGCCCAGGCGCCGGCCGAGCCGCCGCGCGCGGGACCGCCCAAGCTCCTGATCGTCATTTCGATCGACCAATTCTCGGCCGATCTGTTCGACGAATATCGTCCGCAGTTCACTGCTGGCCTCGCCCGACTGGCGATGGGAACGGTGTTCCGCAACGGCTACCAAAGCCACGCCGCGACCGAGACCTGTCCGGGCCATTCCACCCTCCTGACTGGCGACCGTCCGGCAACCACCGGCATCATCGCCAACAGCTGGGTTAATCAAGGGCTCTCGCGGTCCGACAAGACGATTTACTGCGCCGAGGACGAGAGCGCGCCCGGCACGTCGTCCATCACCTACAAAGCGTCGCAACTTCACTTGCGAGTGCCGACGCTCGGCGAGCTGATGAAGCGGCAATGGCCGACGTCCCGCAACGTCGCCGTGGCGGGGAAGGACCGCGCGGCGATCATGATGGGTGGACATAATCCGGACGCGCGCTGGTATTGGGACGGCAAGAAGTTCGCGACCGACCTCGGCGCTCTGCCACCGCCCGCAGTGGACCGCGCCAACGCGGCAGTGGCCAGCGCCATTGCCACAGCGCAACCGCCGCTTGAGCCCAACCCTTACTGCGCATCAAAAGCGACGCCTTACACCCTTCCCGGCGGGATGGTGGTGCGCAATGGAACTTTCGCTCGGCCCGCAGGTGACGTGAACGCCTTCCGTGCTTCGCCGCAGTTCGACGGCGCTGTCCTCGCTCTCGCCGGCGCCATGGTCCAAGACATGCGCCTCGGCGCAGGCCCGACGCCCGACCTCCTGTCGATCAGCCTGTCGGCGACCGACTACATTGGACACGGTCTCGGTCCGGGCGGGCAGGAGATGTGCCTGCAGCTGTTGTCGCTCGATCGCAGCCTTGGGGACTTCTTCCGCTTCATGGACAGTACCGGAGTGGATTACGCCGTAATCCTGAGCGCCGACCACGGCGGGCTCGACATTCCGGAACGTCTGCAGGCCAAGGGGATCAAAGACGCGGTCCGCGTTGACAAGAACCTCACCGCCACGAACGTGGGCAAGACGATCGCGGCCAAGCTCAACCTGCGGGGACCGGTTCTCCTCGGGGACGTTATAGGCGACATCTATGTCGACCGGGCGCTGAACACCGGCGATCGCGCCCGGGCCCTGAGCGAGGCGCTCGCCATTTACCGCGCGCACCCGCAGGTGCAGGCCGCTTATTCGCGCCAGCAGATTGAAGCGACGCCCATGCCCGGCGGCGATCCGGTGGGCTGGTCGCTTATCCAGCGGGCCCGCGCGTCCTACGACCGCGAGCGCTCAGGCGACATCCTTGTCATGCTGAAGCCGCACGTCATGCCGATCGCGGAACCCCATGCCGGCTTCGTCGCCACGCATGGCAGCCCCTGGGACTACGATCGACGCGTTCCCATCCTTTTCTGGCGCGCGGGCGGACAGGCCAGCCAACCGGAAGCCCATATGGAAACGGTCGACATCATGCCCACCGCAGCCGCGATCCTCGGACTGACCACAGACCTCGGCAGGATCGACGGACGTTGCCGGGCGGAGGTTGCCCGGTGCCCAGCTCCACAAGCTGCGGTCACTGAACGAGGCAAGCGCTAACCGACCGGCGATATCGGTCCCGGCGAGGGTTCCGTGCCGGGCGATGTCGGCGCGGGAACGTCGACGTCCGGTGACTGCGGCGGGGTTTCGGGCGGTGGCTCGGTCGGTTGTCCGGGCTGGCTCGGCTCTGGCGGCATTTCAGGGGGAAGCGTCTGCACCGATGATCTCCTTTGCTTCTCCCAACGAACGTACCCCAAGCGGGTTGCCCACGGCAGCATCCTTGCTATAGGCCGCACCTCCTTGGGCCGCGCGCGCGTGGCGGAATTGGTAGACGCGCTGGATTTAGGTTCCAGTATCGCAAGATGTGGGGGTTCGAGTCCCTTCGCGCGCACCACGCAGCCGTGCAGCTTGTCCAGGGAGGCAAGCGACCATGCGTGGCTAACATTTTTGGGAAGTTTGAGCAGTGACCATCAAGACCGTCGAGACTGAGAACGAGGGCCTGAAGCGCGCCTTCATGCTGACCATTCCGGCCAAGGACATCGAGGCGCGGGTCGATCAGGAAGTGAAGCGCATTGCTCCGCAGGTGCGGATGCCCGGCTTTCGTCCGGGGAAGGTTCCGCCGAACCTCATCAAGAAGATGCATGGCGACGCGATCCAGCGCGACGCGCTTCAGGGCGCGGTGCAGGAAGGCGTTCAGCAGCTTCTCGACGACAACAAGGTCCGCCCGGCGCTTCAGCCCGAGGTCGTGCTCGACGAGAAGTATGAGCCCGGCAAGGACGCTGAAGTGCGCGTCAGCCTCGAAGCGCTACCGGACATTCCCGAAGCCAAGATCGATGGCCTGACGCTCGAACGTCTGACGGTCGACGCCGATGAGAAGGCGGTCGACGAGCAGATCCAGCAGCTCGCGAGCAACGCGAAGAACTGGGTCGATACCAAGAAGGGCCATAAGGCTGCCACGGGCGACCTCGTCACCATCGACTTCGAAGGCAAGGTCGACGGCGAGTTGTTCGAAGGCGGCAAGGGTGAAGGCATGGCGGTCGAGATCGGCTCGGGCCAGCTCATTCCGGGCTTCGAGGACCAGCTCGTTGGCGCCAAGGTCGGCGACGAGCGCGACGTCAAGGTGACTTTCCCGGAGGAATATCCGTCCGAAAAGGTCAAGGGAAAGCCGGCCGTGTTTGCGGTGAAGGTGACGGACGTGAAGACCTCCGGCGAGACCAAGGTCGACGAGGATTTCGCGAAAGCGCTGGGCCTCCAGAGCCTGGACCAGCTCAAGGGCCTGATCCGCGACCAGCAGCAGCAGGAGCTGAACGGGCTGACGCGCACGCACATGAAGCGCCAGCTGCTCGACCAGCTTGCCGAGCGCCATGACTTTCCGGTTCCGGAATCGATGCTTGCAGCCGAGTTCGACAACATCATGAACCAGCTTCGCCACGAAGCTAGCCATGAGGAAGACCCGAAGGCCGCGCTGGAAGAGGTCGAGAAGGATTCGGCCGAGTACCGCAAGATCGCCGAGCGCCGCGTGCGCCTCGGCCTCCTGCTGTCCGAGATCGGCGCCGCGAATGGCGTCGAAGTCAGCGAGCAGGAGATGCGGGCGCTGATCACCCAGGCGGCGCAGCAATACCAGGGCCAGGAGCGCGAGCGCTTCCTACAGCTGATCCAGCAGGAGCCGATGTTCGCTGCCCAGCTTCGTGCACCGCTTTATGAGGACAAAGTCGTCGACTTCCTGTTCTCGAAGGCGGACATCAGCGACCGCACTGCGACGCGCGAGCAGCTCGAAGCCGACCTCGAGAGCGAGGAGGGCCACGTACACGGTCCGGGTTGTGGCCATGATCACAGCCACGACAAGCCCAAGAAAGCGACCGCCAGGAAGGCTGCCGCCAAGGCCGAGAAGCCGGCCAAGGGCGCGGTCGAGAAGGCCGAGGACAAGCCCAGGGCTGCCAAGCCGGTCAAGGACGCCGCGCCCGCCAAGGCTCCGGAAGCCAAGGCAGCCGCCAAGAAGCCAGCTGCCAAGAAGCCGGCGAAGAAGGCCTAACGGTATACCGCGGTGCGCGAGGTCGTCTGCCCTGACCTGAATGGGGCGATTGACGACCTGCGCGCCGACGGCTTTCGTCTCGACGTCATCTACCCGGCGGACGATCCGTATTCGGCGATCCTGAGCAAGGACGCGGAGTCGGTCAGGGTCACCACGCGACCCGAGGCGCCAGCTCCCTCGAATCGTCTGCCGCCCTTCGAGGCGGAATTCCTGGTCACGCGAGCAGGGGCCTCTCCGGCGCAGGGTCGCGCAGGCATGCTTTATCGCGACCTTATCCCGAGCCGTCTCGGCGGACGCTACATCGCGTCACACATCTCCATACCCGAAGGCGGGCCAGTTTCGGACTGGGTTCATTACCATCGCATCGCCCTTCAGCTGATCTACGTTCGGCGGGGCTGGGTTCGCGTCGTCTACGAGGACGGCGGCGAGCCGTTCACGATGGGCGAGGGTGATCTGGTCCTCCAACCCCCTGAGATCCGTCATCGCGTGCTCGAAAGCTCCCCGGGTCTGGAAGTGGTCGAGATTACGGCGCCGGCGCTGCACGCGACCTACGCGGACCACGAACTCCAGCTCCCTAACGGAAGCAATCCCGGGCGCATTTTCGGTGCCCAGCGGTTTCTCCACCATATCGCCGCCGAAACCCCTTGGGTGCCCGCCAACGGAGGTGAAGCACAGGAGACAGAGGTCGAGGTGGCAACGAGCGGCCTCGCCGACGTGCGGACGGTCCGGCCGGTAAATCTCGAGGCGCTGGCGTTTGGCGGCCATCGCGGAGAGCTGGTGTTCGGCTTCATCCTCGATGGGTCGGCGGTCCTCGACTACCGCGGCATGCACGATTTGGGTCCGGCGGATGCATTCGTAATTCCGCCGGGCCACGCATGGCGGCTCACCGGCGTATCGCCGGACTTGAGCCTGCTGCACGTGACAACCGCACGCCTTGACTAGCGGTTAAGGCCGCTTCGGCTATAGCCGGACGCTCAGACGCTGGGGGTTTTGTTGAACAGTCCGAATTCGCCGCGCATCGCCGTGCTGCTGCCTTGCTACAATGAGGAAGCGGCAATCGCTGCCACAGTCGCCGGCTTCAAGAAGGCGCTGCCGGGCGCGACGGTCTACGTCTACGACAACAATAGCCGCGACAAGACCCGCGAAGTCGCTGCCAAGGCAGGAGCCGTCGTTCGGACCGAACGTCAGCAGGGCAAAGGGAGCGTCGTCCGCAGGATGTTCGCGGACATCGACGCCGACATCTACCTTATGGCCGATGGCGACCTGACCTACGACCCCAAGGCCGCGCCGGCGATGGTCGACCTCCTCCTCGCCGAGCAGCTCGATATGATCGTCGGCACTCGCAAGCATGAGGAGAAGGACGCCTACCGCGGCGGTCACGTCCTCGGAAACAAGCTCTTCACCGGCATACTTTCGGGTCTCTTCGGCCGCAGCTTCACCGACATCTTCTCGGGCTATCGCGTCTTTTCGCGCCGCTTCGTGAAGAGCTTTCCGGTCCTGTCGTCGGGCTTCGAGATCGAGACCGAGATCAGCGTCCACGCGCTCGAGCTGCGGATGCCCGTCGGGGAGGTCGAAACGGCTTATGCCGCCCGTCCCGAGGGTTCTGAATCCAAGCTTTCGACCTACCGCGACGGCTGGCGCATCCTCAAGACGATCTTGGTCTTGTATCGCGTGGAGCGCCCGACGCTTTTCTACGGGGCAATCGGGGCTTTCCTCGTGGGTCTCGCCGTTGTTCTCGCCATCCCGCTGGTGGTTACCTATCTGAACACCGGCCTGGTGCCGCGCTTCCCGACCGCCATCCTGGTCACGGGAATGACTGTGATTGCAGTACTTTGCTTCTTCGCGGGGCTTATTCTCGATACGGTTACGCGTGGCCGTCGCGAGGTGCGGCGCCTCGCTTACCTCTCATTTCCGGCGCCCGGAGGTGAGTGACCCGAATGCTACACTCCCCGCGAATTGTGTCACGCAGGTGACAGAAGCGGCTTCCTACCCCCCAAGCGCGTAGGTTACGGTTGTTGCAGACCCGTTTTCTACGGGTGGGCAACAAGGGGGATACAAATGATCCGGATGAATTCGGCACTTCGCGCGAGCGTGGCATTTGCGGCGCTGATCGGCGGAGGAACCGCGGCTCAAGCGCAAAGTACGCTTCCGCCACCGGATGCAGCGGCAACCCCCGCGGCCCAGGCGACCAGCGCCGCGAACGGCGGTGAGATCGTGATCACCGGATCGCGCATTCGTCGTAACCCGCTCGACCTCGACGCCCCGCGCGTGTTCGTCGACCAACAGGACATCGCCAAGACCGGCCTCAGCTCGATCAACGACGTGCTTCAGCGCCTGCCAAGCTCCGGCGGCGGCCTCAACGGAAAGTTCAACAACTCCGGTAACCTTGGAAACCCGCCTGACGGCGGCGGCGTCGGCGCCGGTTCGGCGGAAATCGATCTTCGTTACCTCGGTTCGCGCCGTACGCTGGTGCTCGTGGACAGCCTCCGTTACGTCAACGGCGCTTCTGCGTCGGGCGTCCCGGGCTCGGTCGACCTCAACACGATCCCGCAGAGCATGATCGAGCGCGTCGAAGTCCTGCAGGACGGCGCATCCTCGATCTACGGTTCGGATGCGATCGCGGGCGTGGTGAACATCATCACCAAGCAGCATCAGCGCGGCCTCAACCTCAGCGCCCAGTACGGCCAATTCCAGCAGGGTGACGGTAAGGCCCAGGATTACGAAGTCAGCTGGGGCAACGGCGACGGCCATCGCCTGTCGGTCGTTGTCGGCGGCAACTTGGTCAAGCAGGGTGCGGTCAGCTCAGGTGACCGGGCGCTGTCGCGATTCCCGGCGCCTTATGCCACAAGTTGCGCCGCTGGCGGCTGCTCGGGTGTCCCTGTCATGGGCCGCTTCGGCATCCTCCGTGATCCCTCGCTTCCTGCGGACCCGGACCAGGCGGGCCCGCCTCCGATCCCCGGGACCAACAACTTTGTTGACCTGACGCTGGATCATGCTTTCAACACCATCCCGGTTTACGATCCGGCGGACCCGACGGGCGACGATTTCCACAATTTCGGCACTGCCGACCGGTTCAACTTCGCGCCGTATAACTACTTCCAGATTCCGCTCGACCGTTACGGCCTGTTCGCTAACGTTCACTACGAGCTGGCCGACAATCTGAACTTCTCGGTCAAGGGTCTGTGGAACGAGCGCAAGTCGAAGAACCAGGCCGCTCCGCTGCCCTTCGGCGTCGGGCAGGCCTGCGGTTGCACGCCGGTCCTCGACAGCATCGATATCGACGTCAGCAACCCGTACAATCCGTTCGGCGTGACGCTCGATTCGAGCAACATGCTGTACGTCCTGCGCCGCTTTACGGAAGGTGGCCCGCGCCGCTTCTCGCAGAAGGTCGATACCAGCTACGTCGTCGCGACGCTCGACGGCAATTTCGGCATCGGTGGGCGTGACTGGTACTGGGACGTCAACGGTGTCTATGGCCACAACCAGGCCAAGCAGCGGATGCTCGGGAACATCAACTCCGATCACCTCCGCACCGCGCTTGGGCCAGTTGACGTTTGCGCCGCTACTCCGGGCTGCGTGCCGTTCAACATCTTCGGCGGTGAAGGCACGATCACGCCCGAAATGATGGACTGGGTTACATTCGTCCAAAACGACAGCAGCAAGCAGGACATGTGGGATATCACCGGTAACATTTCCGGTGAGCTGTTCGACCTTCCTGGCGGTCCCCTCGGCCTCGCGATGGGTGTCGAATCTCGTGACCAGACCGGCTCGTTTAAGCCTGACGAGGTCGTCTCTGCCGGCTTCAGCTCGGACATCCCGGCGCTTCCGACCCGCGGCGGATACAACGTCAAGGAAGCCTACGCCGAGCTCAACGCCCCGATCATGAAGGGCATGACCGGTATCGAGCTGCTCGAGCTCAACGGAGCGGTGCGTTATTCGAAGTACAACACCGACTCCGGCGGAAAATTCTCCCACACGACGAAGAAGGCGCAGATCAACTGGAAGCCGATCAAGGATCTCCGTTTCCGCGGTTCCTATGCTGAAGGCTTCCGGGCGCCGTCGATCGGTGAGCTGTTCGGATCCGCGTCGCGGTTCGACCAGACGATCAGCGATCCGTGCTCGAGCGACAGCACCGCTCCGCAGAACTTCGGCAACAATGCCACCATCAAGGCGAACTGCATTGCCGCAGGTGTTGCGGCTGGCGGTCAGGTCACCCAGACCAGCCCGCAGATCTCGGTCCTTGTCGGCGGTAACGAGAACTTGAAGCCGGAAACCTCGAAGAGCTGGGTGTTCGGCGGTGTATACAGCCCGTCGTTCATTCCGGGCCTTTCGATCGAGGCGAACCACTACAACATCAAGGTGAAGGGCGCGATCCAGCCGGTCGACGCTGCATTCACTCTGACGAAGTGCGTTGCCGACAATGATCCTGCAGCTTGCGCGCTGGTCACTCGTGTCAACGGCAACCTGACAGGGATCCAAGGCATTCTCGGCAACATCGCCGGGATCCGCACCAAGGGTATCGACGTCAACCTCGCCTACCGCGGTCTCCGGACTCCGGGTATGGGCAAGTTCGGGTTCACCTGGAACAACACCTTCCTGAAGAACTACGACCTGCTGGTGCCAATCACGGGCGGTGTTCAGGTGATCAGCCGTGAAGGCACGGAAGTCGGCAGCCCGTCACAGGGCTTCCCGAAGTGGAAGTCGATCGGCGTGATCGATTGGGACCTGGCCAATTTCGGTGCGAGCCTGACGGGCCGTTACGTGTCGAAACTGCATGAATCCGATGGCAATACGCTGCAGTCGCGCTTCTACACTGACCTCCAGCTGCGCTGGGCGCCGATGTTCGCGGCTAAGCAGTTCAACTTTGCCGTTGGTGCAAACAACCTGCTCAACACCAAGGCTCCGGGCTGCAACACCTGCGACCTCAATAACTTCGACCCGACGATGTACGACGTCCCGGGTCGGTTCTTGTACGTTCGCGCTGGCGTAAAGCTCTAAGCTCAAAAGCGTTAACAGGGGGAAGGGGCGGTTCGGCTTGTCCGGGCCGCCCTTCTTCTTTGGGGACAAGTACCTTCCCGCCTCCTTGAACCTTTCGCTTTTCGCGCCGATGTAGGTTCTCACCACATCAAGAGGATCCGTTTCCCGTGATTGATCATCAGGACATCGTTTCGCAGCTCGTCCCCATCGTCATCGAGCAGTCCAACCGGGGCGAGCGCAGCTTCGACATTTATTCGCGGCTGCTGCGCGAGCGGATCGTGTTCATCACGGGCGCCATCGAAGACCACATGGCAAGCCTGGTCACGGCCCAGCTGCTCTTCCTCGAGTCCGAGAACCCGAAGAAGGATATCTTCATGTACATCAACTCGCCCGGCGGCGTGGTGACGGCCGGCCTCGCGATCCATGACACCATGCAATACATCCGGCCGAAGATCTCGACCGTCTGCATCGGCCAGGCCGCGTCGATGGGCAGCTTCCTGCTCGCCGCCGGTGAGCCCGGCATGCGCGTCGCTCTGACCAACAGCCGCATCATGGTCCACCAGCCGTCGGGCGGCGCTCAGGGCATGGCCGCGGACATTGAGATCCAGGCGCGCGAGATCCTCCGCATGCGCCAGCGCCTCAACGAGCTCTATTCGAAGTACACCGGCCAGCCGATCGAGGAGATCGAAAAGGCGATGGACCGCGACAAGTTCCTCGAAGCCGACGAAGCCAAGGCGTTCGGCCTCATCGACGAGGTCTTCGACAAGCGCCCCGACGCTGGCGAGGACGGTGGCACTGGAGCCGGGGACGTCACTCCAGCCTAAGCGCCAAACAGGGGGAGGGGGCCATTCGCAATTTCCTGATCGCAAGCGTGGCGGCGCTGCTCGGCACTGCCGCCACCGCTCAGACGATGGACGTCCGCGCCGGTCGACTCGTCGACCCGGCTGCCGCCAAGGTCCTGACGGACCAGCGGGTCCGGATCGTTGACGGGAAAATTGCATCGGTCGGCCCGTGGCGTGATGCGGATGGTCCTGCGACCGTCGACTGGTCGGCCGAAACCGTCCTCCCAGGCCTGATCGACCTTCACACCCATTTAGCCGACGGTGCCATCAACCCCGACGAGAGCGACCCCGCCGCTCCGCTGAAGCGCAGCGAGGCCCGCACCATTCTGATGGGCGCGAAAGCTGCCTCGATCGAGCTTCGCAGCGGCTTCACCACCGTCCGTGACGTCGGCGTATACCGCGGCCTGACCGATGTCGCCCTGCGCGAGTCCATCAACGCAGGCGAGGTCGAAGGTCCGCGCATGTTCGTCGCCGGCGGCTACATCACAACGCCCGGCGGCGGCGGCGAGATCGACGCGCTCGCGCCCGACATCCCGCTTCCCGAGACCTTCCGCATCGGCGAGGTCCACAACGCCGCCGACGCCCGCGACCGCGCCCGTTACCTGCTCGATCACGGCGCCGACTTCATCAAGCTCATTGCCACCGGCGCTGTTCTCGCGCTCGGCAGCGAGCCCGGGGCGCTCGAGCTTAGCCCGGAGGAAATGAAGGCTGCCTGCGACGAGGCGAAACTTCGCGGTTCCTATTGCATCGCCCACGCCCACGGCGCGGAGGGCATCAAGGCGGCGATCCGCGCCGGCGTCCGCACCATAGAGCACGCCAGCTACCTCGACGCCGAGGGCATCGCGCTCGCCAAGACCAACGGCGTCTGGCTCGACATGGACATCTACAACGGCGACTACATCAACGAGGTCGGCACGCGGCAGCACTGGCCCGCCGAATATCTCCGCAAGAATATCGAGACGACGGACGTCCAGCGCCGTGGCTTCGCCGCAGCGGTGAAGGCGGGCGCGAAGATGACCTTCGGCACCGATGCCGGAGTTTACCCCTACGGCACCGGCGCCAAGCAGTTCGCGTACATGGTCCGCTACGGAATGACACCGATGCAGGCCATCCAGGCCGCAACGACCGAGGCCTCACGTGCCCTGCGCCTGGAAGGCCAGGTCGGCACGGTCGCCCCACGCGCATACGGCGACCTGATCGCCGTAAAGGGTGACCCGCTGAGCGACGTCCGCGCCCTCGAACAGGTGGACGGCGTGATTAAGGAAGGCAAGCTGATCCGCTAGCTTGTTGCCGTCTTCGTTTCCGCTGACCGACTCCCATTCCGGTTGCCGGGACCTATTTGGCATTCTTCCGATAGAGATCCTCGAACTGGCGCAATTCTTGAGGCGGAATGTCGGAGACGGCAGCGAACGTCAGGCCGCCGTCGCTCCAGCCCGCCAGGGAAAACCCATCTTCCACCGAGGTGGCCGGAACCCTGTCCTCACCGCGCCAGACGAAGAGGTTAATCGTGTGAAGCCGCCGGTGGTAGACGATTGCTGCCACCGTCTTCCCCTCGATTGCGTCCAGGCGGCCACCGGCGAGGGGGAAACCGTTGCTGGCGAGTTCGGGCACGGGCGGGGCGAAGTCGATCCGGCCGTTGAACCAGGGCTTCACGATATGCTGGTTCGTCGTTTCCACGTCCGTCAGGTGGCCGGGCTGGAGCGATCGCACATGGCTGGACACCAGTTGCTCATCGATCCCGGACGAATTGGCGAGCGGGCTCAGCGTCATCAACGCCAGCGATGCCGCGAGCGCGCCGACGGCTCCGGGTACAAGCCAGCCGGGTAGCAGATGGCGACGGGGCGGCTCATCCCGCAGCTCGGGCAGTGCGACGATGCGGCGCACAAGGCTTTCGGGCGCGCGATGCCTAATACCATCCGAACGCAGCAGGTTCTGGGTGGCCTGAAGTCGCTCAACCTCTTCGCGGCAACCTTCGCAGCGGGCGATGTGCGCTTCGGCAAGCGCGGTGTTGGCCGCGTCCAGCTCGCCGTCGACAAGACCGCCTAGAAGCAGCTCCCGGTCAGTGCACGCAGCCATCACTTCACACTCCTTGATGCTTCGTCTCCGGCACTGTTCGCGGGCAGCAGTTCGGCGGCAAGCAACGCGCGTCCGCGCGATAGCCGCGACATCACCGTGCCGACGGGCACGCCGGTCGTCTGTGCAATCTCGGCATAAGACATGTCTTCGAGATCGCGCAGCACGACAGCTTCGCGGAAGGGCTCTGGAATAGCCTCGATCGCGGCCCTTACGCAGCCGACCTCTGCTTGTCGCTGGGCGGCTTCCTCCGGCGTTGGCGCCGGGTCGGCCTGCGCGGCCATTTGTGCGGCGGCATCGGTCCCGAGGCTGCTCTCGTGCATCACGAGCGACAGGCGTCCCGCAGCGCCCGACTGCGTCGTTCGCGCGCAGTTGCGAACGATTGTGAGAAGCCACGCCTTGGCCGACCCGCCCCGGAACTGATCGAAGGAGCGGAATGCGCGCAGCATCGAGTCCTGAACCACGTCATCGCTGAGCAGCGGATCGCGGGTCAGGTAACGCGCCAGGTTATAGGCTGCATCGAGGTGCGGCAGGATCTGCCGCTTGAACTCGTCGGCTTGGCCGGCGCCGGGTGTAGGAAGCCCCGGCGCCGGGCCTTCGCCGGCCGTGCCGAAGAAGCGGAGGGGAGAGAGTCTCTTCATCGGTTCACGACCAGTCCCTCACCTCACGCCTTGACGACGATCATTCCCGTCATGTGCGGGTGCAGGGAACAGAAATAGCCGAACTGACCGGCTTTGGCGAAAGTGAAGGAGAATTTGTCGCCGGTATCCAGGACGCGCGATTTGAAGACGCCGTCCTTCGAGACGACCGTGTGGGGGATATCGTCGGCGTTGGTCCAGGTCACGGTCGTTCCCGGCTTCACCGTCACGACGGGGTTTTTGAACGTGAAGTTGCCGATCGTCACCGCGGCGGCCGCCGGGGCTGGAGCAGCCTTGGTAATGGCCGCGACCGTCAGCATCATGAAGCCGCAGGCGATCATCGCCGCTGCCTGGAACGCCAAGATTCGAAAGCTACGAGTCATGATTTCTCCGTGGGTCAGGAATTGAGGGTGGAGTCGATGAGGGCGATCCGGTCGTGGCCGCGCACGAACATGGCGTCCGTGATGCCGAGCATGTCGTGGAGTTGCTCGGGCGGGACCTTGAGCGGGCCGGGTGACGGGGCTGTGCCCGGTGCCGGTTGCGGGAACGCGGTCGAGCGCGCCGTATGAAAGGCGATCCGGCCTTCGACCTTCTGGGTGATCTGGTGGATGTGTCCGTTGAGGACGGTCACTGAACCGAAGCGGGCGAGTAGCTTGAGCGCTTCGGCCGCATCGTCCGTGCCCCAGCCCCAATCGGCATAGACCGTCCACAGCGGGATGTGCGCGAAGACGACGATCGGAGTCGAGGAGGATCGGCCGGCGAGATCCGATTTCAGCCATTTGAGTTGCTCGGCGCCGAGATTGCCCATGCCGCCCGGTTTCAGGTCCGCGACATTGACCAGCGCGACGAAATGCACGCCACGATGGTCGAAGCTGTACCAACCCGCGCCAAGGCTGTTTTTGCCGAAGCGATTGAGGAAGGCTTTGCCTCCGTCCGGATCGAGCATGTCGTGCTCGCCGGGAACGAAGAACACCGGGAGGCCCGCTTCCTTGATGATCTGGTCGGCGTCGTCGAATTCGTCGTCGCGAGACAGTTGCGACACGTCGCCCGTGTGGATCATGAAATCGGGGCGTTGGGGCAGCGCCTTCACCTTGGCGATCGCTTCGCGAAAGGTTGCGCGCGCATCGGAGTTGGGCGGCTTGTTGAAGCCGATATGGCTGTCGCTAACCTGGACGAATGTGAATGGCGCAGTCGGCATCTTGAGCAGCGGAGCGGCTATCGCGCTGTCGAGGCCAATCGAGCTTCCCACTCCGCCGTTGAAGGCAAAGAGGGCTCCGGTGCCGGCCCAGGCCATGCACTTCAGGAATCCGCGGCGGCTGTCTTCTGCGTGGTCAAACATCGAAGCGTCCTTTTTGAGGCGGTCGATGTTGAGACTCGGCGTTCCTGTCGTTTATTCCCGAAGGTTCGAAAATTCAGATCAATTGCGTACGAACTGCTGTCCTGCAGCCCAGCAATTGTGCTGCGTGCGCGCAGTGATGCTTCGGGATCCGCCTTCTTTCTAACTGGCGAGTACTTACCTGTGATGCCGGTGCCGACGGGAGTGGCGATGCGCGCGGTGACGCGAGGCATGGTGATGCCTGTTGGATGCCCTCAACTCGCGCCTCATCAGCTCCCGGCATGCGCCGTGACGCAGGATTTGACGATAGGTCATGCGGTGACAGGTCCGGATTGTGCGCTTCGACAGGTGCACGACCTGCTGCGAGGCATGGTGGTGCCTCGTCACATGATGATGCGCCCGGCGCCGGTGATGTACCGTGCGATGCTGATGCACCCTGGCGCGATGATGCACCACGGTCCGGTAATGGTCGTAGAGGCGCGCCCGCGGCGGCGGAATGAACGGCGGAAGGTCGGTCGGCGCTTGAGTTGACGATGGCGGGACTTCCGGCGGCGGGATCGTCTGCTCGGGGATCTGTTGGGTCGCGGGGGCCTGCTGGCCTTGAAGGGGCGATGTCAGAACGAAAAAAGCCGCACAGCCAAGGATGATACGCTGCATGATACTGGTCCCCTCCGAACAGGCTCGGCGCCTATGCGTTCGAGAATAGGCTGGCAGTCTCGCCGCGATACCGGGGACTCCGGCGCTCAACCTGACGGCGGCACATCCTGGCGCTAACGGCAGGAATGGGTGGAAGGCTGCCATTCGCGGATATATCGTGCCGTACATGGACCGATCGCGATTGATCCTCGTCTTGGCAGCGGCTCTTTTGGTCAGCGGGAACTACGTACCGCCCTCGACGGAGCAAAAACTCACCGCTCGCTCCGATGTCGTTCTTGTCGGCACTGTCGTTCGAGCGGGGGTTCCCGCGCCGCCGGGTCTGCCTGACCAGTTTGAGAAGTGCGAACTTGTCTTCCGCGCCGTTGCGACCTCTCCGTGCGCACTGGTTCGCGTTGACAGCGTACTGAAGGGTTCGCCAGCGCCAGTCGTGAAGATATGCCGTCACCGTATCGCGGAGCTGAATGCGAAGCCGGTGCGACTTGGAAAGCGATATCGCCTTTTCCTCAGAAGTGCTGGCGTAACTTACGTCCCGACCTCGTGGGATGCTTTCAAGAAACTCGACTAGGTCAACGCTAGCGGCTGGAATGGGTCGAAGGCGGACGAGAGGAACGCTTCTTACAAACCCAACCCCGTACCGTCTGGTGACCGCGACTTGGAATAGGTTGAACCCTCTGCCCACGTACCGTCGGCTTCCCGCGACACGTAGTCCTCGTTCCTCCAATTATTGTCTGGGCCAAGTCTTTTCCGCCGCGAAGCATGCATCATCGCCCATAGCGATAGGGCGAGAATTAGGGCTCCACCGAGTAGGAGAGCTAGGTTTGCCACCCCGGCAATCTAGCTGCGAAGCCAATGTCTGCAATGGGTCGATTACCGCCACTCGGCTCTGCGGCGGGTTTGGGTGGAAAGCGACGCTAAACTAGCCGCCGCTCGGCGCGACGAGCCAGCCGCCTGAAGACTTCGAGGCTGATGACTGATCCCAAAAGCACGGGAAGCGCGATCCCGTTGGCCAATGCCATCGCATCCGGTCGCAGAACACCGATGAGCAAGAGGACGAACCAGCCAGCAAAAACGGCAAAGCTGAGCAGATAAAGTCCGCTGAATAGCAGGAATGCTCGCTTTGCAGTGGTCATGGCTTGAGAATACGCCGTCTTCGCGAATGTCCGCAATGGGTCGAAAGCTGCCGCATAGGTTTAGGTGGAGATCGGGCATTGCGGTCCCTGCTCACCTGCCCCATTGGTGCCGGATGGGCGCTTACATTTGGAACCGCAACGAACGACGCGACCTGTACCTGGCTGCCCGCATTTTGGCTGGTGAGACCGCCGACGGGCATTGGTTGCAGTGGGCATCCGATACCCTCATCGAAGATTTAGAACTCTACGAGGACCCTAGACAGGGTGTCGGCTCTTGGTTGGTCGGAGAGGAAGCGGAAACTGCTAACGATTTGGCCGAATGCCTATTTGCATTAGTCGGAGCCGATCCGTTCAGCGCGGCGGAGAAGATTACGACTGATGGCACGGCACTGCGGGCCATAGCGTCAAGGCTCGTCCAACAGATGGAGGCGAACGGGCGGGGCATGGACTGAATGTCTGTTTTGGGTCGAAATCAGACCTAAGCCGCTAATGTCGCATTTGGGTGGAAAGCTGACATTTGCCGCGTCATGGTGCGCCGATGACTGAACGGGCGTCCTCCTTCTACAAGGACAGATGGTGGCTGCTCGCCAATGTGCTTGGCGCGGCGGCTTACCTGTGGTTGTCATCTCGAACGTGGATTGAACCCGAACTCCGAGGCGAGGACGTTGCCCACGCTGGAGATGCGATGGTTTGGTTCCTCGGCGCTTTCCCCGTCCTTGTCGGTTTCGTCCTCATCGATTTCGTGTGGTTTATCCGCCGCCTGCGGCGGGGCCAAAGTCTGCAACCGTTGTTACTCGCGGGTGTGTTGTGGGTGGCAGTGTTAAGGGTGGACCGGCTACTGTCCTAATGTCCGCAATGGGTCGGAAGCTGCCACTAGGTGTCAGAACGGCGGAGGTGCCGTGTAGAGCATTTCAACGCGGACGACCTGCCCTACCTGTCCCAAGGTGACATTCACTTTCCACATAAGATTGTGGGGACCAGGCGGGAAATAGACGAGCTCGTAAGGCTGCCAGAGGCCAGTCGACGGCTTTCGCTCCACACTCCAAGGATTCTCGAAGCGCATATGGACGAACGCGCTGCGCGGAGCGACGAGGGCTGCGGGGTGAGAGGCGGGCGCCCCTGTGAGAAGCTCGAAGGTCTCGTTCTTTCCCGCTTTTAGCTCGGCCTGGGCCTGCTGCAGCTTGGTGATCAGTAGGTTAGCTTCCGCAGGGGTAAGCCCCTGAAGTTTGCTTTCGAGGTGTTGAGCGGGTTGGGAGCCGGGTGCACCGCCGTTCGATAAGCCGGACATCGCACTTACAATCAGTAACCATGCAAACATGCGCGGGCACTCCTACGGTCCGGCAAACATCGGGCAGTTCGCTAACGTCTGCAATGGGTCCAAAGCGGCCACGCCTGTCTGAAGGAAACGCCGGCTGGCATTCGCTCTTTCTACGTCGTCGGAAGGACCGTTTGTTCTCCTCTTGTTCCACAGGAACGAATAGGATACGAACACTTCTCCACAGGCGGAGCTCGGCCGTCGTTGATTGCAGCTTGAACGGAGACAGGGGACATGGCAGCGCAGCTCAAAGTCATCGGTAGCGGATTGGAATCACCTGGTATGGACCGGCAGAAGGCGCTCGAAGCAGCGCTCGCCCAGATTGATCGCGCGTTCGGCAAGGGCTCGGCCATGAAGCTGGGCAGCCGCGAGAAGATTGAAATCGAAACTATCCCGACCGGAAGCCTTGGTCTGGACATCGCCCTCGGCGTCGGTGGCCTCCCGCGCGGCCGCGTGATCGAGATTTACGGGCCGGAAAGCTCGGGCAAGACGACACTGGCGCTCCACGCCATTGCCGAAGCGCAGAAGCAGGGCGGTTCGGCCGCCTTCGTCGATGCCGAGCACGCACTCGACCCAGTCTATGCGAAGAAGCTCGGCGTCGACATCGAAGAGCTGATCGTCTCGCAGCCCGACACCGGTGAGCAGGCGCTCGAGATCGTCGACACGCTCGTCCGCTCGAACGCGATCGACGTGCTTGTCGTGGACTCGGTCGCCGCTTTGGTGCCGCGCGCCGAGATCGAGGGCGAGATGGGCGACAGCCACGTCGGTCTCCAGGCGCGCCTCATGAGCCAGGCGCTGCGCAAGCTGACCGGATCGATCAGCCGCTCGCGCTGCATGGTCATCTTCATCAACCAGGTCCGCATGAAGATCGGCGTCATGTACGGCAATCCGGAGACGACGACGGGCGGCAACGCGCTGAAGTTCTACGCTTCAGTCCGTCTCGACATCCGCCGCACCGGGCAAATCAAGGACCGCGACGATATCGTCGGCAACACCACCCGCGTGAAGGTCGTGAAGAACAAGGTCGCGCCGCCGTTCAAGCAGGTCGAATTCGACATCATGTACGGTGAGGGCGTGTCCAAGGTCGGCGAAATCCTCGACCTCGGCGTGAAGGCCGGCCTCGTCGAGAAGTCGGGCGCGTGGTTCAGCTACGACAGCATCCGCATCGGCCAGGGCCGCGAGAACGCCAAGATCTACCTCAAGGAGAACCCCGACGTCTGCCAGCGCATCGAAAATGCGATCCGCGGCAAGACCGAGGAAGTCGGCGAGGCGCTGATGGTCGGCGCCGGCCCCGACGACGAGGACGGCTCGGCCGAATAATTGCTACCCTCTTTCTGCCTCTCCCCTTGCGGGAGAGGGCGGGGGAGAGGGGACATTTTCCTAACCCAAATCGTCGGGCAGGCAGCTCTCGAGCGTCGAAGGGATCGGTCCTTCCGTGCTGATCCTGGCGAAGAGCCGCTTCGGCTCGGTCAGCACAATCACCACGAACCCCAGCACCGCGCAGATCGCCGTACCAACCAGGAACGGTGTCGGGGTTCCGTCAAATGCCTGGCCGATGGCAAAACCGATAATGGCCGCGCCCAGCGTGCCGACCACGCCCTGAACCGACGACGCCGTACCGGCGATGGGCGCCATATGCTCCATCGCCAGCGTGTTCAGGTTCGACGAGCAGAAAGCGAAGCTCGCCATTGCCAGCGACTGAAGCACGACGAAGATTATTAGATTCTCATGGCCGCTGAGCGCGATGGCGGCATGCAACCCGGTGATCACAATCAGGCCAGCGGCACCGCTATGTCCGACCCGGCGCAGGCCGAAGCGTTCGACCACTCGGGAGTTGGTCCACGACGCCAGTGCCATCGGCGCGGCGATTGCAGCGAACACCAGGCCGATGAAGCGACCTTCCCCGAACGCATCGAATACGATCTGCTGGATTGAAGCGATGTAGGCGACCAGGGCCGAGAAGATGATCGTCGTCGCGATCGTGTAGCCCCGTGATTGCGGCTCGCTTACGGTCTGGCGAACCGCGGCGATCATCTCTCGCGGGTTGAGCGAGCGACGGAACTCCGGGTGCAGCGTTTCGGGGAGCCGCCACGACGACCACACCAGCATCACCAGCGCATAGCCGCCCAGGAGGAAGAAGATTGCTCGCCACGATGCTACCAGCAGGATCAGCTGGCCGATGTTGGGTGCGAGCACCGGCACCAGCATGAAGACCATGAAGACCAGGCTCATCACTCGGGCCATTGCTTCGGCCTCGAAAAGGTCGCGGACCATCGCCACGACGAGCACTCTGGTAACTGCAGCTGACGCGCCCATTGCCACTCGCCCGGCGATCAGTAGCGGAAAGCTGCTTGCGAAGGCGCAGAGCAGCGCGAAAATGCCGTAGAGCAGGATACCCGCCCCAAGCACCGGCTTGCGCCCGAAGCGGTCGGAGAGCGGGCCCCACAGGAGCTGCGTCGATGCGAAGCCGATGAAGTAAGCGACCACGACCAGCTGCCGGCTGTTCTCTTCGACGACGTGGAGCGATTGCCCAATATTGGGTAGCGCCGGCACCATTGCGTCGATGGCGAAGGCGTTGAGCGCCATCAATCCGGCGAGCATCACCGTCATCTCACGCGTGCCCGGGCGCTTCACGCCGTCCTGGAATGCCGATTCGAACATGGGAAGGCGCCTGCTGGCCGATTGCCGCTGGCCGTGCAACAGTGTCCCCCGACGATGCAGCAGGCGCGGGCGAAAATCAGGCTGGTTGGGCTGCCGACCGACAGCCATTCCTCATTCCTCCGCGGCGCCGCGCAAGCTCCCGCCGCCATCCGTGCCGCGCTGGCGTCCGATCATTCCAACCAGGCCAGCGAGAGCGGGCTTGAGCTCGGCACCGACATCATCGTCGATGACGCGGGCGACCTTCCGATTGCCGAGGACGTCGGTGACTTTGACCTCATCCGCACTGCCGCGTCATCGGTTGATCCGACGATCTTCCTCGGCGGCGACCACATGGTCAGCTACCCGATCGTTGCCGGCCTCGCGTCCGTGCATGGACCGCTCAACATCCTGCATTTCGATGCTCACCCCGACATCTACGACGACTTCGAAGGCGACCCGCTCAGCCACGCCTCGCCGTTTGCCCGGATCATGGAAAATGGCCTCGCAAACCGCCTGATTCAGGTCGGAATCCGCACAATGAACGCCCATTGCCGCGACCAAGCCGAGCGTTTCGGGGTCGAAGTCATCGAAATGAAGGACTTCGCGCCCGCTCAGGTGCCGATCCCGCCGGCCCCGCTCTACATCAGCATCGACCTCGATGCGCTCGATCCAGCCTTCGCTCCCGGCGTCTCCCATCACGAGCCAGCAGGTCTCAGTACCCGTGAACTTGTCTCTGTACTTCACCGGCTGCCCGGCCCGATTATTGGCGCCGACATCGTCGAATATAATCCAACGCGCGACATCAACGGCATGACCGCGGTCGTCGCCGCAAAGCTGCTCAAGGAGCTAGCATCCTTGGCGGGGAGGGGATCATGAACATGCAGGTTTCGAGACGGTCGCTGCTTGGCGGAGCCGCCGCATTTGCCGGCGCGCTGACGGTGCCATGGAGCCGCGTGATGGCGCAGGCGGCGGAGGCGACGCCGTCAATCCCGATCCCGCCGCCCATCAGTAGCGCCGAGCGGGTAGGACGCCTTCGCCGTGCGCAGGAACTGATGCGCGCAAAGGGCGTAGGCTCCGTCCTCGTCGAGTCCGGTCCGAGCCTCGATTACTACACGGGTGTCCAATGGTGGCGGAGCGAGCGCCTGACCGCCGTCGTCATCCCCGCCGAGGGCGACCCGATCATCGTCACGCCCTTTTTCGAGAAGCCAAGCATCGCCGAGATGCTTCAGGTTCCGGCCGAAATTCGGACGTGGAACGAGGACGAGGACCCGTTGAAGCTCGTCGCTGACTTCTTGCGCGAACGGAAAGTCGCCGCGGCGCCAATCGCGTTCGAAGAGACTGACCGGTTCTGGATCATGGATCGCCTGAAGCAGCAGGTTCCCGGGGTTGCCATCGTGAACGCGAATCCGGTCGTGCGCGCCCAGCGCATGATCAAGTCGCCGACCGAGTTGGCGCTGATGCAGGCTTCGAACGACATCATGCTCGCTTCGCTGCGTTACGCGGGTGAGCGCACGAAGGTAGGCATGACCCCGGCGGACATCGACGCGATGATCGCCGCCGTGCACAAAAATAGGGGCTCGGCCTATGACGGCGGACTGGTGCTGATCGGCGAGGCCTCAGCCTATCCGCACGGTAGCAAGAAGCCGCATGTCGTGCAGAGCGGCGACATCGTCCTCATGGACTGCACCTCGAGCGTTCACGGCTATCAGTCGGATATCACCCGGACGTTCGTCGTGGGCACGCCGTCGGCCGAGCAGCGCAAACTATGGAATCAGGTCCATCGCGGCCAGCAGATCGCGATCGAGACCGCGAAGGTTGGATTGCCCGCTGGCGCTGTCGATGATGTTGTCCGCAAGACTTATGAGAGCTGGGGTTTCGGGCCAGGTTACCGGTTACCGGGGCTATCGCACCGGACGGGCCATGGCATCGGCATGGAGGTGCACGAGCCCGTCTACCTCGTTCATGGCGAGACGACGCCGCTGGCGGCGGGCATGTGCTTCTCCGACGAGCCAGGGCTTTATGTGCCTGGAAAATTCGGAGTTCGTCTCGAGGATTGCTGGCACATGACCGACGCGGGGCCGAAATTCTTCACCCAGCCGCCGCCGAGCATCGATGAGCCATTCGGACCCGGCTCATCGACCAAGGGCGAACGCGGTTAGAAGTGGTCGCTGCCGGGCTTTGGCGGCGGTTGATGTGACGGTGCGTGAAGTGGTTCGATGTCGGCGGGCTCCTCTGGATCGAGTTCGCCTTCCCAGCGAGCGACTACGCTCGAAGCAACGGCGTTGCCCACGACGTTGGTCGCTGACCGTCCCATGTCGAGGAAGTGATCGACGGCGAGGATCAGCAGCAAACCATTATCGGGTATTTTGAACATCGGCATGATCGCCGCGATGACCACGAGGCTGGCGCGCGGAACGCCTGCCATCCCCTTTGAGGTGATCATCAGGACCAGGAGCATGGTGATCTCCTGGCCGATCGTGAGGTCGATGCCGTAAGCCTGCGCGATGAACATCGTCGCGAAGGTCATGTACATCATCGACCCGTCGAGATTGAACGAATAGCCGAGCGGCAGCACGAAGCTGGCAATGCGCGGAGGCACCCCGAAGCGATCGAGGGCTTCAAGAGTCCGAGGATATGCCGCCTCGGAAGAGGCTGTGGAGAAGGCCAGCACGATGGGCTCGCGGATGTACCTGACGAGATGGCGAGTGCGCGGCCCCACAATGATGAAGCAGACGCCGATCAGGATCGCCCAAAGAATCGCCAGGCCGAGGTAGAAGCTGCCAACGAACTTACCGAGGGTGGCGATGATCGTCGGGCCCTTCTCGGCCAGCGCGCTGGTGACCGCCGTGAACACGGCGATTGGCGCGAAACGCATCACGTAATTGGTCACGGTGAGCATGACGCCGACCAGGGATTCCACTCCGCGAACGATCGGTTTGCCCTTCTCACCTACCGCGGTGAGCGCGATCCCGAAGAACAACGAGAAGATGACAATGGGCAGGATGTCGTTGTTCGCCATCGCGTCGATGATCGACGACGGCACTAGGTGGGTGATGAAGTCCTTCAGGTTGAACGCCGCTGTCTCGACCCCGCTCGCGGCAGTCGCTGCCGGCAGAGGGAGGCCAAGACCTACGCCGGGCTGCAGCGTTGTCACGAGGATGAGGCCAAGCGTCAGCGACACAAGGCTCGCTAGGATGAACCACCCGATCGAGCGCACCGCGACGCGGCCAAGGGCGGCGGTGTCGCCCATGTGCGCGATACCGGCGACGAGCGTCGAGAAGACCAAGGGCGCGATGATCATCTTGATCAGCCGCAGGAAGAGTGCGGTCACTATGCTCAGGTATTCGGCAACCTTCGCAAGCAAAGCGTCACTTGCTGGCGTCCCGTCGTCGATCGAATAGTGGAGCGCGAGGCCCGTTATGATCCCGAGGACAAGTGCGATCAGGATGTAGCGGGTCAGTTTTTTGGCCATGGCACGAACCAAGCCGCTGCATCAATCGCCGTCAAGCTTCACAGCAGAGGAGGGCATCGGCTAGGGCGCTATGCATGAGTGCTGACGTCACAGAATTTGGCCGCAGCGTCCTTCATGACGAGGCGCGAGCACTGGATGCGTTAGCGGACAGCCTTGGCGACGCTTTCGAGAAGGCGGTTGGCTTGATCCTGGAATGCGGGGGCAAGCTAATCGTCAGCGGGCTCGGCAAATCCGGGCACGTCGGGCGCAAGATCGCGGCGACCTTTGCTTCCACGGGAACGACGGCCACTTTCCTCCACCTGGCAGAAGCGATTCACGGTGACCTCGGCATGGCGGCGAAGGGGGACGTGGCCATCCTTATCTCGCAGAGCGGGGAGACAGCCGAATTGGAAGCCGTCATCGATCATTTCCAGCGTGTGGACATTCCGATCATTGCGATCACCGGCAATTCCGGGTCGATGCTCGCGGAAGCTGCGGCTGCGCCATTAGTGCTTCCACACTGGGCCGAGGTTGGGCCGGAATCGGTCGCTCCGACGACCTCGACGACAATGACGTTGGCTCTGGGCGATGCATTGGCAATGACGGTCATGCGCCAGAAGGGGTTCACCCGGACCGACTTTGGACGGCTTCATCCCGGAGGTTCGTTGGGTGCGCGCCTAAAGCCGGTGAGCAGGCTGATGCATTCCGGCGACCAGCTGCCTTTGGTGAGCCAAGGGACCAGCATGCACGATACGGTGCTGGAGATGAGCGCCAAGCGGCTCGGCGTCGTTGGCGTGACTGATGAAGCAGGTGACCTGGTTGGCGTCATCACCGACGGTGACCTGCGGCGCCACATCGAACAGGGACTGGACCATCCGGCTTCGGTATTCATGAGTGCAAGCCCGAAGACGATTGCGCCGGACTCACTCATCGATGAGGCTTTGACGCTGTTCGACGAGCACAGGATTACAACCTTGTTTGTCGTTGATGGCGGGAAGCCGGTCGGCGTGCTCCACATCCATGATTGCCCGACGGCCCGGTGAATTGCGTCATCCTGATACCGGCGCGGTACCAATCGACGCGCTATCCAGGAAAGCCGCTGGTCGAGCTGAGAGGCGCAACCGGCACCGCAAAACCCTTGATCCAGCGCAGCGTCGAAGCGGCGCGGCGGATTGCCGGCGTTTCATCAGTGTTCGTGACGACTGACGATGAGCGGATCGCCGAAGCCTGCGCGAGCTTTGGCGTCGGAGTCATGATGACGTCACCCGAGTGTCGGAACGGCACCGAGCGCTGCGCCGAAGCGCTAGCACAACTTCACGATCCGGACCTGGTGATAAACTTCCAAGGCGATGCGCTGCTGACGCCGCCCGGGTTCGTCGAGGCGCTGATTGCGCGCATGGTGGACGATGCCGACGCGCTGGTGGCCACGCCGGCGCTGCGCCTACGCAGCGATGAGGTTCGCGCGCTTCAGGCCGAGGAAGCTGCGGGCCGTGTCGGCGGGACGTCAGTGGTGATCGACGCGCAAGGGCGGGCGCTTTATTTCTCCAAGCGACTGATCCCGCACTTGCCGAGCGGAACGCTGGATTCGGAGATGTCGCCGGTCCGGCTTCACGTCGGCGTCTACGCCTACCGGCCGTCCGCCCTCGAACGCTACGTCGCAACGCCGGTGACCGAGCTGGAGACGCTTGAGGGCTTGGAGCAGTTGCGCTTCCTTGTCGCGGGAATGCCGATCGCGGTCGTGGACGTGGCGACGCCACCCTTCACCCTGCGTGAGTTGAACAATCCCGAGGACGTGGCGCCGATCGAGGCGGCGCTCGCCGAAGCCGGCCTGGAATGAGCTATTGGGACGCGCTCCCAGAGCGCTACTCGGTCATCCTCTGTGACATCTGGGGAGTCGTTCATGACGGCGTGAGCCTATACCCGAACGCTGCCAAGCGACTTCAGCAATGGCGTGGCGAGGGGCGAAAGGTGATCCTGATCACTAACGCGCCTCGGACGGCGGAAGCTGTCGAGGAGCAGCTCGGCCGCATTGGCCTGCTCCGCGGCGCGTGGGACGGAATAGCCACGAGCGGGGAGGCGGGGATCGCGGCGCTGCTCGCCCTGGCTTCACCGGTGGGTTTTATCGGCACGGCAGCCGACCGCGAAATACTGGAAGGCAGGGGCGTCCAGATTGCCGGCAATGGTGAATTCACCGACCTTGCTTGCACGGGCCTGGAAGAAGGCCGGCCGAGTGTCGACCAATATGAAGACCAGCTGGAGCAGCTCGCTACCCGTGACACCGCCCTTCACTGTCTCAATCCCGACCGCGTCGTGGTGAGGGGGGGTGTGTCGGAGCCATGCGCCGGGGCCCTTGCTGACATTTACGAGGAACTGGGTGGCGAGGTTCGCTGGTATGGGAAGCCGCACGAGACGATCTACCGGCATGCACTGTCACTCGCCGGCGACCCGGCACTCGGTGCCGTGCTGGCAGTCGGAGACAGCCTGCAAACCGACATGCTTGGGGCTGCACGCATGGGCTTCGATGCAGTGTTCGTCAGCGGCGGCATTAGCGCGGGGAAACCGTTCCCGGCTGATTTCAGCGTGACTCAGGGGCTCGGCGTTTGGCAACCGGTGGCGGTTGTCGACGGTCTGTCCTAAATAGCCGGGATGCAATTACTCGGACGCGAAGTCGGACTCGACCAGCCCTTATTCCTGATCGCCGGACCGTGCGTGGTCGAAAGCGAGGAGCTGCAACTGCGCACGGCGGAAACGCTCAAGGGCATTACCGACAAGCTCGGTGTGCATTTCATCTTCAAGTCGAGCTTCGACAAGGCCAACCGCAGCAGCGACAAGAGCTTCCGCGGACCCGGAATGGACGAAGGACTGCGCATCCTAGAGAAGGTCCGCGACGCGCTGGGCGTTCCGATCCTGACGGACGTTCACGATATCCCGCAGATCAAGCCGGTCGCCGAAGTCGTCGATGTGCTGCAAACCCCGGCATTCCTGGCGCGTCAGACCGACTTCATTCATGCCGTGGCCGCTTCGGGCAAGCCGGTGAACATTAAGAAGGCGCAGTTCATGGCGCCGCACGACATGAAGAATGTCGTCGATAAAGCGAAGAACGCTGCGCAGGCCGCTGGAATCAACCAAGAAGCCATCATGGTTTGCGAGCGGGGGGCGTCGTTTGGCTATAACAATCTCGTGAGCGACATGAGGAGCCTCGCGATCATGCGCGAGACCGGCTGTCCGGTGGTGTTCGACGCGACCCACAGCGTCCAGCTTCCAGGCGGGCAGGGCACGAGCTCTGGCGGGCAGCGCGAGTTCGTGCCGGTGCTGGCCCGGGCGGCGGTGGCGACGGGGGTGTCGGGCATCTTCATGGAAACCCATCCGGACCCTGCGAACGCCAAGTCGGACGGCCCGAACGCGTGGCCGCTCGATCAAATGGACACACTCCTGACAACCTTGGTTAAGATTGATCGTTTAGTGAAGGAGCGTGGCTTCGAGGAGAGTTAGGCAGTGAAGGACACCGTATTCATCCAGGCGAACCCTCGCCAGATGCTGGGTGCTCGCATTGCCGCCTACAGCTATCGGGCTAACAGCCGCCGGCCGCACAGCTTCGACGTGCGGATCATGACCCTCGACGATTTTCCGAGATTGAAGGAGCCGGGCCAGTCAATTGTCCGCGCGGGGCACGTGCGCGCTTGGGATCCAGACGACCTGCAGAGCTTTTCGCCCCTCCGCTTTGCGCCACCGACACTAATGGACTTCAAGGGACGGGCCGTCGTCACTGATCCGGACTGCTTTGGTGTTGGGGATGTCGTCGAGCTCTTCGAGCGGGATATGCGCGGAAAAGCGATTATGGCGGTCCCGCGTCCGGGGCATAACGGCCGAGCCGACTATATCGCGACGTCGGTGATGCTGTTGGACAATGCGAAGCTAAAGCACTGGAATTTCAACAAGGAACTCAATGAGCTTTTCGCCCATCGGTTCGATTATGTGGACTGGGTCGAGCTTAAGCGAGAAGGCCGGTCGACGATTGGCGCTCTCGAGCCGGAGTGGAACAGCTTCGACAAGCTCGACGAGCGAACGAAGATCCTGCACACGACCAAGCGGCGCACGCAGCCCTGGAAGACCGGACTGCCAGTCGATTATACGCTGCGCGAACGCGGACCGTTCGATTTCGTGCGCCGGCTGTCGAGCCGCCATTACCAGCCGCATCCGGATCCCAACCAGGAGGCGTTCGTTTATTCCTTGCTGGCGGAGATGGTCGATCGGGAGCTGGTGACCAAGGAAGAGTTGATTGCCGAGATGGCGGCCAACCATATTCGCCACGACTCGCTGGCGCTGATCGAGCGCTGTCGCGGCTGGAACCTAGTCGAAGAGGCTGCCTAGACGCGCCCTGATTGCCGTGACGGCGGTCTCCACCGGGTCATCGAATTCGCCGGCCCTGGGTTCATCGACGGTACCGACGAGGCCGCGTGCCTGCACATCGACCCAAAACCGGCGCGGGTCCCGCATCCGGGTTGCTTCCGGCGGCCGGCCACGGATCCGGCGCTGGCCACGCGCGTCGGGCTCGATGGTGATGAGGCCGACCGGCTTTCCGGTCATCACCGCCTCCGAGATCATCGAGACGCTGTCGGCCGTGACGTGGTGCTCGTCGGCATCGGCGAGAAGCACCGGGTAGCGGACCTCGTTCTTCGCAACGATCGCCACATGAACGCTGTCGGCAACGGCTTCGCGGACGATAGCCCAGGCGTCCTGCGGCGTGCGCGGGCTTCCGACCACGATCAAGGTTCCGCCATCCCGCTCGACTCGGCGGGTCAGCTTCATCGCAGCGAGGCGTAGCGCGGCGTTGTCCAGTTGCCACATCGCGGACGGACCGCCGAGCGACAGAAGCAGGTGGGGGCGAGGAAGGTGATTGATCCATGCCTGCTCGGCATCGCTTGGTTTGGGCGCCTTGCGAAAGCGGTTCATGGCGAGCGGAAGCGTGACGACATTCTCGCCGGGCGGCACGGGATATTGGCGCGTGCTGATCACGAGATCGAACCATTCATTGGGCGCCCGTGGGTGACCCAGGCGAACCAGCCTGGTGCGTCCTCCGCTTTGCTGCTGGATCCAGCGGGCGACCGGCACGGTGCGGCGGCCGATGCCAATCACGAGGTCTGGCCAAGGTGGGCATAGCCAACGGCGCGCTCCCTCCTTGAGATGATCTACATCCGTCCTGAATAACTTCATTCGAAGCCGGGCGAGCCATTTGTACGTCATCGTCCGTGTCTCGAATGGAACGCCCAGCGCTTCGCCAAGCGCGAGCACCTGGTTGTTGTCACCCTTGCGATGGCCGAGCAGGAGCCAGACCCGCGGGCGCTTGCTCATGTGTGGCGAAGCCGGCGGTAGTGGCCGCTAACCTGGAAGATCATGATCCCCACGTTCACGGCATTAGCGAGCACGAAGGCGATTGCCGCCCCCATCACCCCGAAGGCCCAGCACAGCGGGGCAAGGCTGATGAAGAAGACGAGACTGGCCGCGATCTTGGCGCGAAGCGGTGCGCCGGCTTTGCCGAGGGCATAGAGCATCGGGGCCAGCGGAAAGCTGAGAACACCTAGCACCGGCACCAGCATGAGGACCATCAAGGGTGCGTAAGCGCCGAGAAAGTCCTTGCCGAAAAGCAGTCCGATCAGTGGCTTGCCGCCGATCACCAGGATCAGGACTCCAAGAGCGGCAATCGCAGTCGCAAGCGCTGCGCTACGGAACATCAGCTTCCACGGCTTCTTGGTTTTCAGGTCCATTCGCACGATCTCGGGGTAAAAGGCCTTGCCGAGCAGGTCGGCGGGCTTCTGTGCGCTATCTGCGAGACTGGATGCGATGCGGAACAGGGCCGCGCCAGTGGCGCCTAGCAGGCCGCCGACCGCCAGGCGCGCGATAGGTCCCCAGACCGTCTGGACTCCGACGGCCAGATTGATCTGAATCGCGAACTTCCAAGCACCCGGAAGGTCGGTGGGACGCAGCGTTGGGCGCAGCCCGACATGCAGGTCGTGACGGCGAAGCTCCCGCCAGGCGAGGAACCATTGGTACATGTCGCCGGCAAGGTCGGTGACGAACCAAATCGCGACATAAACCGCGAGCGGCGCGTGGGATATGAACGCGACTAGGGCAAGTACGGCGCGGCTGATCGGTGTCAGCGTGCTCGACCAACTGATCAGGTCAAACCGGTCCAGCGTACGCAGGACCCCGTTGGGGCTCGCGGCCCCCATGGTTGGGAGCAAGGTGCAATAAAGCATCGCAAGCCACAGGTATTGCTGGCTAATTCCCACCAAATTAGCGATGAATGGAAGCAGCGCAACGGCGATGATCATGCCGATCAAGCCGCTCAGGATGTCGAGCGCTGCAGCAAAGCCGGTCGATGACTTGAACTGCTCCGGATTGCCTGCCGCCAAGCCCTGGCCCCCATAGCGAACTATCAGTTGCCACGACTGGAACTTGGCCAGACCGCTCGCCGCCCGAGTGTAGCTCGTGATCAGGATGAGCATGCCGAACAGGAGAACGCCGAGCCCTCGGCCCGCCATCGCCAATGTCGCCAGCGAGCATACGGCCGCAATCCCGCGGGAAATCGCGAGATAACTGGTATTCTTCAGCAGCGACCGGAAGTGCTGGTCCCTGAACCAATGCTTCATATGCGGGCCCGTCTAAGCGAGCCCGCAACAACTGTCGCCTGACAATATTGTCAGGCGGGTTCCGGCACTGTCTGCTGAATAACCTTCTCGGCCAGCGGCCCGTTCAGCTCGGCCAAATGATCGAATTGCGCCTCGTAGGTCGCAAGGCCCTGGCTTTGCGATCTCAGCTCCGCTTCCAGGCCCGCAAGCTCGGCTTCCGGAATGAGGGCTTCGACGCGGTCCCAGCCGGTCCAGCCTTCACGTGGGCCGAGACCGAGCATCTGGCCTCGGCGTCCCGCGACGGCCGAGGTGATCCGGCTCGTGGCGCTCGACGGGCTGACCACGGTGAGCTTGTGCATGGGTTCGAGCAGATGTGGCGCTGCAGCAGCCAGGGCTTCCTGCATGGCGATGCGGCCTGCCAGCCGAAAGGCGAGTTCCGAGCTGTCGACGCTGTGATAACTGCCGTCGACCAAGGTGACCGCGCAATCCACGACCTCGAAGCCAAGCGGGCCCTTGACCATCGCTTCGCGGACTCCGTCCTCAACGGCTGGGATCCACTGCTTGGGGACCGATCCGCCGTGAATCTTCTCTTCGAACAAGAAGCCATCTCCCCGGTTCAGCGGGCGGATCTCGATGATCACGTCGCCAAACTGGCCATGGCCACCCGACTGTTTTTTGTGACGCCCGTGCTGACGAACCGGCTTTCTGATCGATTCCTTGTACCCGACCGCCGGCGGGTGCGACTTCACCTCGACGCCGTACCTGCGCTTTAGCTTGGCGACGACCGAGTTGACGTGCTCATCGTTGACGCCGCGCAGCCGGATTTCGTGGTTGGCTTCGTCATGCTCGACGATCAGGCCGCCGTCCTCCTCGGTGAGGCGGTGAAGGGCGCCTGACAGCTTGACGTCATCCTTTCGGTCGGCTGGCTCGATCGCGAAAGCGCAGTTGCGGGCCGGGAATTCTACTTCGACCTGCGGGGGCAGCTTCCCGGCGCTGAGCCATTGGCCTGCACAGACATCGTCTACTTTCGCGACCGCGACAACATCGCCTTGCTGGCCTTCTGAAACCTTCTGTGTCTTCTCGCCCTGGACCTTGAACATCGATCCGGCCCGGCTGTGTCCATCCTCGGTCTTGAGGTCCGAGCCTTCGGCGATCTTGCCGCCAAGCACTCGTGAGAGAGCCAGCCGGCCGATCGATCCATGGAGCACCTTGAACACGTACATCGACGGATCGGTGACGGAGAGGCGGGCAGCCGCGACCTGCGGCCCAGGAACCTCATGCCGCAATGCTTTCAGCAGGCGGCGGACGCCCCACGAGCTGACGGCTGAGCCGAACAGCACCGAAACGCCGAGGCTTTCCCCGGTCTCGCGGGCAAGGTCCTGGAAGATTTTCTCAGGCGGCGGCGACTGATCCATGAGCAGCTGCTCGAGCAACTCGTCGTCGTGATCAGCGAGCTGTTCGAGCATGTGGGTCCGCGCTTCGACTTCGCGATCGTGGAGCTCTTCGGGGATCTCGATCCGTTCGGAACCCTGGCCGGGCCGATATTTGAACGCCCTCTCCAGGGCCAAGTCCACGAAGCCGGTCACTTTTTCGCCATCCCAAATCGGAACCTGGCGGGCGATGAGCGGGGACACGCTCATCGGCTGAAGCGCCGAGAGCAGGTCCCGAACCCGGCCGTGCGCCTGGTCGATGCGGTTCACGAAGATGAGGTGCGGGATGCCGAGCTCGTCGAGAGCGCGGAGGGCAGGAGCCGCCAAGGGCGCCCGCGCGGGGTCCGGATCGACGACGACGATCGCCACGTCGGCAATCGCCAGCGCTCGCGCACCGTCAGCTGCGAAGCCGACCGATCCGGGCACATCAAGGATCGCGAATTCATCGCCGAGATATTTGAAATTGTAGAGATTGAGCTCGGTCGAGCCGCCTCGCTGTCGCGCTTCAGGGCTCGAATCGCCGATGCTGGAGCCGTTGGCCGTCGACCCCAATCGGTCGGTGGTTCCGGCTGCGAACAGCATTGCCTCGGCAAGGCTTGTCTTTCCTGCGCCGGCGGGTCCCACCAGCGCGATTACTCGGGTGCCTGAGGTTGGTTGTCCGGCCATGCGACTCTCCCTTCGTGCCGTTGCGGCGCGCGAGTCGCACAGAGGTGGCGCTCGGGCGCCTATGTGAATGTTTCACCGTCCGCCTGTTTTCGGCCGTTGGCAAGAGGGCTGATTGCGCCGGCCATGGAACGTGGCGCGTGCGGCTCAAGTTTGAGGCTTATGGTCGATCGCAAAGGACATCAGGCGGACACGCCAGCCGAAATGCCCCGGGCAGCGTGGAAGGACATCGCAGCGCGGACGTACAAGCGCGTGTGGGATGACAATGTCGGCCTCGTTGCCGCCGGCGTTGCGTTCTACAGCTTTTTTGCGCTGCTCTCGCTGCTCGGCCTGATCGTGCTCAGCTACGGCTTCATCGCCGACCCGCGCACCGTGATTGAGCATATGCGGGCGCTGACTGCCGTGCTTCCCACCGACGTCGCGCAGATAATCGGCGATCAGCTGATGACGGCGGTGAAGGCATCAGAGGGAATGAAGGGGCTCGGCATCCTACTGGCGTTCGTGGTCGCTATTTATGGCGGGACCAATGGCGCCGCGGCAGTGCTGACGGCGCTCAACATTGCCTATGAGGAGAAGGAGGAGAGGAGCCTGTGGCGCTTCTATCTTCTGGCAGTGTCGATGACTCTTGCGGCGCTGGTCGTGGCGCTAAGCCTACTGGCTGCGACGGCGGCCATCGCTTTCCTGCAGCGCCTGCTCCCCGCTACGCCCGATGCGCTGGTTATCGCAGGCAAACTGGCAGGCTATATCATCCTGACGCTGCTCGCGGCCGGTATTGCCGCCACGCTCTACCGATTCGGGCCGTCGAGGGAGGATGCGAAGTGGAAGTGGATCACACCCGGATCGGTCTTCGCCGCGGTGGCATGGTTGCTACTGACGATAGGATTCGGGTTTTATGTGAGCAACTTCACCAATTATAGCGCCAGCTATGGGTCGTTGGGTGCTGTGGTCGCCCTGCTGACTTGGATGTATTTGTCCGCATACGCTTTCATCGTGGGCGCCGAGCTCAACAGCGAGATCGAACACCAGACGGCCAAGGACAGCACCACCGGTCACCCCCAGCCGCTCGGCGACCGCGGTGCATGGGCGGCCGATAATGTTGCGACCGACGAGACGGTGCAGGACCGCCCCGAAGAACAAAGGGAGGGGCAAAAGCTGACCCAGGCAGCCCCGAAGGTCGCCGAAGAGAAGGGCTAGGCCGCGGGAAGCAGCCGGCGCTCGCCAGCCAGGCGGAGAAGCCCGGCCTGAAGCTTTTCGAACGCGCGCACCTCGATCTGCCGGATACGCTCGCGGCTGACGCCATAGACCTGGCTCAGCTCCTCAAGTGTCTTCGGCTCGTCGGTGAGGCGCCGTTCCATCAGGATGTTTTTCTCACGGTCGTTCAGGCCCTCGAGCGCGTTCATCAAGAGGTCGTGACGGACACGGCTTTCCTGGTCCTCGGCGATGACTTCATCCTGCAGCGGACCGCTGTCGACAAGGAAGTCCTGCCACTGGTTCTCGCCGCCTTCGTCGCCCTTGAGCGGAGCGTTGAGGCTGGTGTCGCCGCCCATGCCCATGCGGCGGTTCATCGACACGACTTCTTCTTCAGTGACGCCCAAATCCTTGGCGATCTTCGCCACGTCGGCAGGCTTCAGGTCACCTTCCTCGAAGGCCTCGATCTGGTTCTTCATGCGCCGCAGGTTGAAGAACAGCTTCTTCTGCGCGGCGGTGGTACCCATCTTCACTAGGCTCCACGAGCGCAGGATGAATTCTTGGATCGAGGCGCGGATCCACCACATTGCGTAGGTCGCGAGGCGGAAGCCCCGGTCGGGCTCGAACTTTTTCACGCCCTGCATCAGGCCGATATTGCCCTCGCTGATCAACTCGCTCACCGGCAGGCCGTAGCCGCGGTAGCCCATGGCAATCTTGGCCACGAGGCGCAGGTGCGAATTCACCAGCTTCGCGGCCGCCTCGGTATCACCATGCTCCCGCCAGCGCTTGGCGAGCATGTACTCTTCCTCAGGGCTGAGGATCGGGAATTTCTTGATTTCGGAGAGATAGCGGTTGAGTCCGGCCTCCCCACCGGACGAGGGGAGCGAGACAATCCCTTTTTGCGTAGCCATTCTAGACGTCTTTCTCCCTTTTGCAGGGCAGCCGAAATCGGACCGCCGCCCTAGCGATTTAAACCCTATACACCAAGTGCGTTGAACAGTTCCTGCATGTCCGCTGGCATGGCGCTGGCGAACGACAGCCTGCTTCTGGTCACCGGATGAATGAAGCCAAGCTCTGCCGCGTGCAGTGCCTGGCGATGAAAACCTAATTCTTTCAACAAACTGCCGTGCGTCTTTCCTGAACGTCCGTAGACGGGGTCGCCTACAAGCGGATGGCCCAGCGAGGCCATGTGCACTCGGACCTGATGAGTCCGCCCGGTCTCGAGGCGGCATTCGACGAGCGCTGCGTCTTTCAGGACGGTCAATCGCCGCCAGTGAGTCACGGCGCGCTTGCCACGGCCGCCGTCAACAATCGCGATCTTCTTGCGGTTGGTCGAAGACCGAGCGAGGGGCGCATCGACCTTTCCTTCGCTGGCCTTCGGGACGCCCGTCACGATCGCGACATAGCGGCGCTCGATCGTGTGGGCCGCGAACTGCCTGGCCAGGCCTTCGTGCGCGACGTCGGTCTTGGCGACGACCAAGAGCCCTGACGTATCCTTGTCGATGCGGTGCACGATTCCCGGCCGCGCTACGCCCCCGATGCCCGACAGGCTCCCCCCGCAATGGTGGAGTAGGGCGTTCACCAAAGTACCGTCGGGATTGCCCGCCGCCGGATGGACGACGAGACCCGCCGGCTTGTCGACCACCAGCAGGTGCTCATCTTCGAACACGACGCGGAGCGGGATATCCTGCGCCACATTGTGGGCGGGGGTCGGCTCCGGGACCGCGATCTTCAAATCTTCATTGCCCCGAACCTTGGTCGCCGGGTCACGCACTGCAGTTCCGGCAGTCTCGACGGCGCCACTCCGAATGAGGGTTTTCAGCCGCTCACGCGAGAGGGTAGGGATGCTTGCGGCAAGCGCGCGATCGAGCCGCCAACCCGCATGGGCAGGCTCCAGGCGCACCTCAATCGTCTGAATTCCCCCCATCTGGACTAGGATATGGGAATCGGGGCTTAATCCTTCAATGGCTGTTGCAGACTAAGCCCCTCTCGGTCGAGCCAGTTCGGCTCCATGTTCGTTAGCATAAGGAGCGCTGCGGCATCTGCGTATGCCATCAACCAGCATCGCAAGCGTGGGGAACTGGACCGCGGTTGATCAGGCTCGTGCCCCCGTTCGAATGAAGGGTCACTTCGGATTAGACAGCGCATGAGCAATGCTTGCGCAAGGTTAAACTCTGCCCCATTCAACGCCCCATGAACGCGGTCGATCTCGCCAGTCTGCTTTGCTCTCGCCTGTGCCACGACCTCATGTCGCCGGTTGGGGCGCTCAATAACGGCATCGAATTGCTGGCTGATGAGACTGACCCGGATATGCGCGAGAAATGCCTGGAGTTGCTGGCGGACAGCGCCCGGGCGTCCGCGAACAAGCTTAAGTTCTTTCGCCTTGCATTCGGTGCGGGTGGCGGTTTTGCAGACGCGATCGACACGACTGAAGCGCAGGCCGCACTGCAAGGCGTGTTTGGTGCTGAGCGGCGAATCGAACTCGGCTGGATGGTCGCTGACGACAAGCTCCCGAAGGGAGCGGTCAAGTTGCTGCTCAATGTGGCCTTGTTGGCTGGGGATGCGCTGGTCCGTGGCGGCCGGCTCGATGTGGGCGCGGAGCATAACGGCGATGCGCTTGAGCTTGTGATCCGTGGTGAGGGACCACGCATTCTCCTCGACCCGTCACTCCGCGAAACGCTGGCCAAGGGTAGTTCCAGTGGTACGATCGAGCCGCGCGCCGCTGGCGCCTGGCTTGCCCACAGTCTCGCCGCGGAGGCGGGCGGAACGATCCGGCTCTCCGACCCGGCGGACGAGGTTCTATTGATCGGCGTAACTCTTCCCGGACAGGGATAACGGCGCGTTAACACCTCCTCGGCATAAGCAGCCTCTGTAAGCGGGGGTTTAGAGCGCGCCGATGGACGACCTGATCGCGGATTTTGTAGCCGAATGCCGGGACATGCTTGAGGCCCTGGGCGGGGAGATTGTCGCCTGGGAAGCGCAGCCCGACGATCGCGCGCGTCTCGATAACATCTTCCGCTTCGTCCACACCGTGAAGGGAAATTGCGGCTTCTTCGATTTCCCGCGGCTCGAGGCCCTGAGCCACGCCGCAGAGGACGCATTGGCTGATGTACGCGCGGGCCGCCGTCATCCTGACGCGGCTCTCGTCAGCGCCGTACTCGCGATCATCGATCGCATTGGCGAGATGATCGCCGCGATCGACGCGGGTGAAGACATGCCGGCGGGTGACGACAGCGCGCTGATCGATGCTCTCGCACCTGGCGCCGAAGGTCATGCGACGCCGGTCGCCGCGACTGTCGCCGATGCCGCAGGCAAGGCTGCTTCCGCGCCTCGTACCATCCGCCTTTCCGTCGAACTGCTCGACCGGGTGATGAGCACCGTCTCGGACATGGTGCTCGCCCGCAACGAGCTTGCCCGCCGGCTGCGCGAATCCGAGACCGAAGTCATCGTCGACGGTGCGTTCGAACGCCTGTCCAGCATCATCGCGGAGATGCGCGACGCAATCACACGTACTCGCATGCAGCGGATCGAGAACCTGTTCGTCGCGCTGCCGCGCATGGTTCGCGACCTGTCCGCCGAGCTTGGCAAGCAAGTGCTCGTCGACATCGAAGGTGGCGATGTGGAGCTTGATCGCGAAATGATCGAAATGATCCGCGATCCGCTCACCCACATCATCCGCAACGCGGTCGATCACGGAATCGAAACGCCGGCGGAGCGGCTGAAGGCTGGCAAGCGGGAGATCGGCCTGCTGTGTGTTTCGGCACGCCAGTCGGGCAATCAGATCCTGATCGATATCCAGGACGATGGCCGCGGCATCGACGGCAAGAAGCTTGTCGAAAAGGCGATTGCCAATGGCGTGGTCGACAAGGCCGCAGCAGCACAGCTTAGCCCTCGCGAACAACTCGCACTGATTTTCGAGGCCGGTCTTTCAACCGCCAAGGCAGTAACCGCCATTTCCGGCCGCGGCGTCGGCATGGACGTCGTTCGCTCGAACGTCGAGCGCATCGGCGGCATCGTCGAGGTCGACAGCCGGCTCGGCGAAGGCACGCGGATGACCCTTCGAGTCCCGCTGACGTTGACCATCATTCCCGCGCTGACGGTTTCCATCGGCAGCCAGCATTTCGCGATCCCCCGTTCCGCGATCGAAGAAATCGTTCGCGCGACCGGAGAATCCGTTTCTATCGAGCATGTCGGCGGTGCCGGCATCGCAACCATACGCGGCCGCCGCGTTCCTGAAGTCTCTCTTGCCGATATCCTGGGCCTCGAAAGTCATGTCGACCCGGCCGACCGCCGTCTCATCGTCCTTCGACCGGCTGGCGGAGATGTCTATGCCCTGTCGGTCGACCGCATCCACGACCACGAGGAACTGGTGGTCAAGCCGGCGGCGCCGGCTGTGATGGCGACGGGGCTTTATGCCGGCACCACGCTCGCCGACGACGGCAGTCCCATCCTCCTGTTCGATCCGGCTGGGCTCGCTGAAGTAGGCGGCGTGAAGTTGGAGGCACAGGAACGTGCCGCCCGGATCGCTGAAGGTCCCGCAAGCTCCGGTCCGAAGGTCGTGCCGGTCCTTCTTTTCCGCGCTCTCGACGGAGCTCGGCGCGCCCTGCGCCTCGCGGTCGTCGACCGGATCGAGGAAGTATCGGTGTCGGCGGTAAAGAAGGCTGCCGGCCAACTCCGCGTCCAGGTCGGCGATGCGATCCTGCCGCTTGCCGGCGCTACTGGCAGCGATCTTCCGGAAGACAAGCTGCGCCTGTTCCGCCTGAGCGATGGGGCTCATGAGATCGGATATGCTTTCAAGGAGGTCATCGATTTCGCTTCCATTGAGAAAGAAGTGATCCCTTCAGATCGTCCGGGTGAAGTCAGCGGCGTGTCGCTGATCAACGGCGAACCGGCTGAGCTTCTCGATCCGCATTGGCTTTTTGCCGATCACATCGGTGCCGCAGCGCGGCCGTCCGAACCGCTCGTCTGCCGGATGCCTGGTAATGATCCATGGATGCAGAACATGCTGCGCCCGATCGTCGAGGCAGCAGGTTATCTGGTTGTCGACGACAATGCCGAGATCGCCGCGGACCTCGTCATTGCGTGCCAGGGCGACGACATCGGCAACGCCTCGAATTCCATCGTCCTCCGCAGCGAGCCAGAGCCCGCCGGGAAGAAGGACGAAAGCATCTACCGTTACGACCGCGCCGGACTGCTTATGGCGCTGAAGACCGCGGGCGCGGGGAGGGGTAAGTGAACGAGCTACTGCTGGTCGTGACCATCGCGGGTGAGCGGGTCGCCCTTCCGGCGGCGTCAGTAGAGGCGGTGGTCGAACTCGACACCCTGATCTCGGTGCCGCGAGCTGCGCCCCATGTCGCGGGCCTTTCCGCGTTGCGGAGCCGGGTGCTGACCGTGATCGACTGTATGCGGTCGCTCGACCTTGGCGTCACGGATTGCTCCGACGGTATCCGCGAGGCCGCGGTCGTCGAGCTCGACGGTCATCATTACGCCCTGATTGTCGACCTGGTTGAGGATGTTGTCGAAGCCCGTTCCGCGCCCGCGCCGGTGAGGGCTGCGATGGGGCAGGGTTGGGAGCGCGTCTCTCTGGGCATGGTGGAGACCGAAACGGGTCCGCTGCTCCTCGTCGACGTCGCCGCAATTATTTCCGGAAGCTCGGCCGAAACCAAGGCTGCTTAAGAGCTTCGTTACCCTTCCTGATTAATAGAAACTGCGAACGAACGGGAAAGCCGAGCATGAAGAGCTGTTTGATCGTCGATGATTCCAAGGTGATCCGCAAAGTTGCGCGGCATATCCTGGAAACGCTCGAATTCGAGGTCGAAGAAGCGGGTGATGGGCAGGAGGCGCTGACGCGCTGCGAAGCCAAGATGCCTGACGTCGTCCTGCTCGACTGGAACATGCCCGTGATGAGCGGAATGGAGTTCCTGAAGCTGCTTCGCCAGCGCGGCCATTCCGACCAACCGAAGGTCGTGTTTTGCACCACCGAGAACGACATGGCGCATATTCGTGCCGCGCTCGAGGCCGGTGCCGACGAATATGTGATGAAGCCGTTCGACCGAGAGACGCTTCACATTAAGCTGCAGCTCGTCGGCGTCGCCTGAGTTAGTCGACGTGGAGCGGGCGCTCGCCAGATCGCGGGACCGCTTGCCGGAGACCCGAAAGCCGCGACGCCGCATCCGGCTGATGATCGTCGACGATTCGATGGTCGCCCGGGCAGTGCTGTCGCGCATGGTAGAGTCCGACGACGCCTTCGAAATCGCCGCCGTCGCTGGGACTGCAGAAGACGCCATAGACGCCCTCAACGAAGTCCGGGTCGACATCGTGATCCTTGATCTTGAGATGCCGGGGGCAGGCGGGTTGAAGTCGATCCCGCGGATCATTCGGGCCGCCGCCGGCGCGAAAGTGATGATTGTCTCGTCGCTGGCGGAAGACGGAGCGGAAGAGACGGTTGCGGCGCTCGCGCTCGGGGCAGCTGACACGCTGCCCAAGCCCGGAACTGGCCGCTTCAACGGAAAGTTCTCCGAGATCCTTGTCGCCAAGCTCAAAGCGCTCGGTTACGCCGAGGGCCAGCCCGCACTGGCACCAGCGAGGCATTCGGCCGGACTGCCCGGTCCGCTTCGCGCGATGCCGAACGACCCGATCGACGTGCTTGCGATTGGTGCTTCGACGGGCGGCATTCATGCGCTGAGCGTTCTGTTCGAGGCTCTGCCGAAGCGGATCGGAGTTCCGATCCTGGTCACGCAGCACTTGCCCGTTCCCTTCATGCCTGTGTTTGCGCGTCAGCTTCGCGCCGTAGCCCACCGTGAAGCGCTGGTCGCCGAAGATGGAATGCCATTGCTTCCTGACAGGGTCCTGCTGGCGCCCGGTGATGCTCACCTGACGGTCGACCATTCGGACGAAGTTGCCGTCGTCCGCCTTCTTCGTGGTCCAGTGGTCAGCGGTTGCATGCCGTCGGTCGATCCCATGTTTGCATCGATCGGCGCCGCTTACGGCGCGCGCGCGCTTGGCGTGGTGCTGACCGGCATGGGCCGGGACGGCGTCGACGGCGCATCGCGCCTCATCGCCAGCGGCGGTGCCGTCATCGCACAGGACGAAGCGACTTGCGCCGTGTGGGGCATGCCTCGCGCGGTACTCGAAGCAGGGCTCGCCTCGGCAGTATTGCCCCCAGACAAGATCGCGCGGCGCATCGCTGCTCGGACAGAGGACCAGTAAGCGTGCAAATCAGCGACAGTTCTAGCCGGATCCTTGCCGGGCTGCTCGAAGCCAGGACCGGCCAGCAATTAACGATGAACCGGCGTTGGCGGATCGAAACGGCGCTTTCGGCGCTGCTTCGCGAGCGCGGCATCGGCACCCTAGACGAACTGATCACCATCCTCGTCATGGGCCGCGAACCGGGCCTGTCGCAGCAAGTTGTAGAGGCATTGTTGAACAACGAGACTTACTTCTTCCGCGACCGCGCACCGTTCGACTTGCTGTCGCGCTACGCCCTTCCTGAGCTTCAGAAGCGTCGCGCAAGTTCCAAGCGCATTCGCATCTGGTCGGCCGGCTGCTCAACGGGGCAGGAGGTCTATTCGCTGGCAATGCTGTTCGCGGAAAATCCGCAGGACTGGCTTGGCTGGACGATCGACATCCTGGGAACCGACGTGTCGACCACGTGCGTCGATCGCGCTCGAAACGGCACCTACAGCCAGTTCGAAGTTCAGCGCGGACTTGGGATCAACCAAATGATCAAGTGGTACGAGGAGACCCCTGACGGGTGGCGCGCGGTGGAGCCGCTGCGCAAATCCATCCGCTTCCAGGTGCACAACATCCTTGAGCCGGCGCCGCACCCGAGCGGGTTCGACATCATCCTGTGTCGTAATGTCCTGCTCTACCTCAGCCCGGACAAGAAAGCGTTGGCGTTCGAGCGGCTCGCTGCGGCCATGGCCGACGACGGTTGGCTCATGCTGGGCGCGGGCGAGACCGTCATCGGCAACACCAACAAGCTGGGCGCCGACATCAATGCCCGCGGCCTGTACCGCCTTACCGGCGACGGCAGTCAGGTCGAAAAGCGCCAGGGCGACCGCCGATCAGCCGCGGGGGCTTGACCCGACAGCAATAGCTGTGCGCCTATCCTCCCGTGGACCTGGACTTCATCGACCGCCCGTCGCCGAACTTCGACGACCGTCACCTGCCGGTCACGATGATCGTGCTCCACTATACAGGAATGCCCGACGCCGAAGGGGCTCTCGGCCGCCTCACGTCGCCTGAGGCCAAGGTCTCGTCACACTATCTGATCGACGAAGACGGCACCGTCTATCGCCTCGTCGATGAGTCGAGGCGCGCCTGGCACGCCGGCAAGTCGCGCTGGCGCGGCGTGACCGACGTGAACTCGGCCAGTGTTGGCATCGAGATCGTCAATCCGGGTCACGAGTTCGGTTATCGGCCGTTCCCCGACGAGCAGATCGCGTCCCTCATCCCCCTCGTCGCAGACATCAAGGAGCGGCATGGAGTAGGGCGCGGTAACGTGGTCGGCCATTCCGATGTCGCTCCGGCGCGCAAGGAGGATCCCGGCGAGCTGTTCCCCTGGGAAGCTCTCGCCAAGCGCCGCCTCGCGCTTCCAAGCCCGACCCGCGACCTCATCGACCCATATTGGACGGACGCCGGCTTCCTGCTTGCGCTGGAACGGTTCGGCTATGACGTTACCGATGAACAGAAGGCGGTTATCGCTTTCCAGCGTCGCTTTCGGCCCGACCTTATCGACGGGATTATCGATGGCGAATGCCGGGCGAAACTCCTCTCCCTGCTGCTGCCGAGGCCACAATAGGGGCAGCGAGGCTACCTCATGTGAACGGCATGGCAGCCAGTGGGACGGTGGACAATCGATCGCGCAGCAATTATGTACCAGTCGTTATGGAATGTTTCGCTCAGAGCGCCTGCAGAGGCCGGCCGCGTGAATTCGACCTCGATGAGGCGCTCGCGGCGGCACTCCGCGTCTTCTGGACGAAGGGTTATGACGGCGCCTCGCTGAGCGACCTGACTGACGCCATGGGCATCACCAAGCCCAGCCTGTACGCAGCGTTCGGAAACAAGGAATCCTTGTTCAAGAAAGCACTCGATTTGTACGAGCGGGAAAAGCTCGCTTACGTCGGCGAAGCGCTCCAGGCCCCAACTTCCCGTGCCGTCGCCGAGCGGCTGCTTCGCGGCGCTCTCGAGATGCAGACCAGTGATTGCGAGCCGCGCGGCTGCATGCGCGTTATCAGCTCGCTCGCGTGCGGGCCGGAAGCCGATTCGATCCGCGCGGACCTGATGGAACGGCGGCAGTCCTCGCAGCGTGCTCTGTGCGAACGCATGCAGCGTGCGAAAGAGGAGGGCGACCTTCCTGCGGGCACCGATGTCGATGGCCTCTGCGCGTACCTCGGCGCTATTCTGCAGGGCATGTCGGTCCAGGCGGGCAGCGGCGCAACCAAGGCCCAGCTCCAGTCGCTCGTCGAGACCAGCCTCGCCATGTGGCCCGGTAAATAGCCAAAAATATTTTCGTACCGAGCGGTAGGAAACCCTTGACCCGAGCTGAACGGGTTTCTATACCAGTCAGTATAGAAGAGCGGCCTCAAGCCGTCGAGGAAAGTGCGATGCGTATCAATCGCTCATCCGGGCATCCCATTTCGCCGTAAGGCGGAAAGCCCCCGTAGACACAGTTGGAGTGAGGAACAGCGTGCGCGGCGGCAGCCGGGGCGACCGCTGCATCGCGCTCCGGGCAAATGGACGAATTCGCCAGCGCCTTGTGCGCTGCGAAATGGCTTCCTGCGCCCGTCGAACAGGAGAAAGATCATGGCCAGCCTCCCCATACCCGCACACCGTTTTCAACCGCAGTCGGCAGCGAAAGTGTCCGCGATGGTCGGCACCACTGCGCCTGTCGCACGACTGAGCGCATTGGAATGGTCGGTGGTCGCGATGGCCGAACGCGATGGCCTGTCGAGTATTCGCGAGCCGAGCCGCTTCATCGCGGCGCTCAACGCCCTCTTCGGGATCAAGCGACCCAACAAGCTGGCGAATGAAGGACTGGAAGCGCTGCGCCGCATCGCGATCCTTGCGTGGCATTATGGCTGGGACGTTCCGAAGTCGGAGCTCGTCGACTTCCTCGCGGCTGGTTTTTCTACCGACCAATTCGAACTCATCCAGAACAGCATCGGCCAGGCCCGCGCGGCATGCCGTCGGAGGACCGCCTGATGAACATGATCGCCAAAGTTGAATCGGAAAGCGGCGAACGGCAACGGCGGCCGGTGACCGAAGTGGTCGCCGGCCTCTCCCGCCGTCAGAAAATCGTTATCGCCGCGCTATTGGCAGCGGCGATTGCAATCGCGCTGTGGCTCGGCTTGCGTGGGGCGCCGGTCGCAGCAGCGCCGCCCCCTCCGACGGTTACCGTCGCAACGCCGCTGGTTCGCCAAATCTCGGAGTGGGACGATTATTCGGGTCGCTTCGAAGCGAGCAAGAGCGTCGAAGTCCGCCCGCGGGTGTCTGGCGCCATCGTGGGTGTTCACTTCACCGACGGCGCCGTCGTGCAGAAGGGCCAACTTCTTTTCACCATCGACCCGCGGCCGTTCGTCGCGGCCTTGAATGAGGCTCGCGCGGCCGTTGCCAGCGCTCACAGCGATCTCACCCTGGCTCAGGCGGATTATGGCCGCGCCACTCGCCTGTTCGAGGTCGACGCGGTCTCGAAGAGCGACGTTGAACGGATCCGTGCGCGAGTTCAGGGCGCGCAGGCCTCGCTGGCGGCAGCCAATGCCCGAGTGCAATCGCGCGCTCTGGACGTCCAGTTCACGCAGGTTCGTGCGCCGATCACCGGGCGGATCTCCGACCGGAAGATCGACCCCGGCAATCTGGTTCAAGGCGGCGGGAGCGGCGGAGAGGGCTCGCTTCTTACGACCATCAACGCGCTCGATCCGATTTACTTCAACTTCGATGCGTCGGAGGCGCTGTTCCTCAAGGCCCGCCGCGCTCGCGAGAGCGGCGCTGCGCCCTCCGACGTCGAAATCCGTCTTCAGGACGAGGCCGACTATCGTTGGCACGGCAGGCTCGATTTTGCCGACAACGCGCTCGACACTCATTCCGGAACCATCCGCCTTCGGGCCGTCGTGGCAAACGCCGGGCAATTCCTGACGCCCGGAATGTTCGGCAATATGCGGCTTTCCACGGGACAGGCCGTGTCCGCGCTGCTGGTGCCGGACTCCGCCGTCCAGACCGATCAGGCACGCAAGATCGTCCTCGTCGCCGACAAGGCTGGCAACGTCACCCCGCATCCGGTCGTCGTCGGACCGCTGATCGATGGCCTGCGGGTGATCCGATCAGGTCTTGCCCCTAGCGACCAGGTGGTCATCGCCGGCACACAGCTGGTGATGCCCGGAGTGAAGGTGCAGGTCCGCCCGGGCAAGATCACGCCGCAAGCGGTCGCAGCGACGAGCCCGGATACGCTGTCAGCGCCACTCAGCGGTGAGGCGACGTTCGCCGGTCGCTGAGCCCGAGATATCCAATTGAAACGGCCGCCCTCGGGCGGGGAGAAAATCTATGCGTCTTTCGCGCTTCTTCATCACCCGACCGATCTTCGCGGCCGTTATCGCCATCCTGATCACGGTCATGGGAGCGATCGCCTATTTCGCCCTGCCAGTGTCCCAATATCCGGACGTTGTCCCGCCCACGGTGACGGTCAACGCCACCTATCCCGGTGCAGACGCGGAGACCGTGGCATCGACCGTCGCCGCTCCGATCGAGCAGGAAATCAACGGCGTCGACAACATGATCTACATGTCGTCGCAATCGACCGGTGACGGCAATTTGACCATCACGGTGACCTTCAAGCAGGGCACCGACCTCAACGCCGCGCAGGTGTTGGTCCAGAACCGCGTCGCCATCGCCGTACCTCGTTTGCCGCAGGAAGTTCAGCGGCTTGGAATCGTCACGCGCAAGACGTCGCCCGACTTCCTGATGGTCGTGAACCTGATCTCGCCGAACCACTCGCTCGATCGCGGTTACATCTCCAATTACGCGCTGACGCAGGTACGCGACCGTATCGCGCGGCTTGATGGGGTAGGGGATGCCCGGCTCTTTGGCGCCCGCGATTATGCGATGCGGATCTGGATCGATCCCAACAAGGCGGCCGCTCTCGATCTGACGGCGGGCGAGATCGTCGCGGCCTTGCGCGCCCAGAACGTGCAGGTCGCTGCCGGCACCCTCGGCCAGCCTCCGTACAATACCGGCAGTGCGTACCAGCTGAACGTGGAGACACAGGGCCGCCTGACCGATCCCGAGCAGTTCGCCAACGTTGTCATCCGCACGGACTCCGACGGTCGCCAGGTTAAAGTCTCGGATGTCGCGCGCGTCGAGCTCGGGGCGTCGGACTATGCGGCGAACACATATTTGTCCGGTGAGCCGACGGTCATCCTCGGCGTGTTCCAGCGACCCGGATCGAATGCGCTCGCCGCCGCCGCAGCAGTGAAGTCCGAAATGGAAACCATGTCGAAGAGTTTCCCGCCGGGCCTCGAATACCGGATCATCTACAACCCCACCGAGTTCATCTCCCAGTCGATCTCGGCCGTGTTCGAAACCCTTCTTGAGGCGATCGCGCTGGTGGTCCTCGTCGTCATCGTTTTCCTCCAAAGATGGAGGGCGGCGCTGATCCCGGTGATCGCAATCCCAGTCTCGCTGGTCGGGACCTTCGCGATCTTGCTCGGCGTCGGTTATTCTCTGAACAACCTGTCGCTATTCGGCCTGGTGCTCGCGATCGGGATCGTGGTCGATGACGCCATCGTCGTGGTCGAGAATGTCGAACGAAACCTCGCGCGCGGGCTAACGGGCCTCGAAGCGGCGCGGACTTCGATGGACGAGGTCGGCACGGCGCTCATTGCGATCGTGCTGGTTTTGTGTGCCGTCTTCCTGCCGACCCTGTTCCTTAATGGCCTCGCTGGAGCTTTCTATCACCAGTTCGCCGTAACGATTTCAGCGGCAACTTTGATTTCATTGCTTGTCTCGTTGACACTGTCGCCGGCGCTCGCAGCCATCCTGCTGAAACCACACGAGAAGGCGCGTCCCACGAACCGCGTCGCGGCGTTTCTCACCCTCGCCGGAGACCGCTTCAACCAGGGCTTCGACCGATTCAGCAAAGCCTACTCGCGCCTGACCCACCGGCTCGTACAGATGCCGAAGCGGATGATGCTCGCTTATGCGGGGCTCATCGCCGCGACCGTCGCACTCTTCTCGATTACGCCGACGGGATTCATCCCGGCACAGGACCAGGGGTACTTCCTGACCGTAATCCAGCTTCCGCCGGGGTCCTCGCTTGAGCGCACCGACGCCGTAATGCGCAAGGTCGCGTCGCGGATTCTGCCGATCCCGGGAGTCAAAGGCTCTGTCATGCTCGCTGGCTTCGACGGCGCGTCACAGACGCAGGCGCCGAACGCCGCCGCGGCTTATGTTCCACTGCAGTCATTCGAGGAGCGCAAGAAGCTCGGCGTCACGCTGCAGAGCATCATGGCCGAGGCGCAAAAGCGCACCGCCGACATCAACGAGGCACGCCTCATCATAGTCCCGCCGCCACTGATCCAGGGCATCGGCTCGGCCGGTGGCTATCGGATGATCGTCGAGGACCGCACCGGCCACAGCTTCCAGGAGCTTTCCGGCCTATCGTGGGGCCTAATCGGCAAGGCCAACCAGACGCCGGGGCTGAAGCAGGTCTACACCCTGTTCGACATCTCGACTCCGCGCGTGTTCGCCGACATCGACCGCCGCAAGGCGGACATGCTCGGTGTCCCGCCCGAGCGCGTGTTCGAAGCGCTGCAGGTGTATCTCGGCTCCGCCTTCATCAACGACTTCAACCTGCTCGGCCGCACCTATCGCGTCACTGCGCAGGCAGACGCACCGTATCGTGCCAGCGAAGCGGACATCGCCAACCTGCGCACTCGTTCGAACTCCGGTGCGATGGTTCCGGTCGGCTCAGTCACCAGCTTCCAGGACCGCACCGGCCCGTACCGGGTGTCGCGCTACAACGGCTTCCCCGCGGTCGAGATCGATGGCGACACGGCGCCCGGATATTCGTCGGGCCAGTCGCTAAAGAGCATGGAAAAGCTCGCGGCTGAGACCCTGCCACCGGGCTTCGCGACCGAGTGGACCGGCATCGCCTACCAGCAGAAGGCCGCGGGGAGCACGTCGGGACTCGTATTCGGAATGGCCGTGCTGTTCGTCTTCCTGGTCCTTGCGGCGCAGTTCGAAAGCCTGATCCTGCCACTGTCGATCATCCTGATCGTTCCCATGTGCCTACTTGCGGCCATGGCCGGCGTGCACCTGCGAGGCATGGACAATAATGTCCTGACGCAGATCGGGCTCGTCGTGCTTATCGCCCTGGCCGCCAAGAACGCGATCCTGATCGTTGAGTTTGCTCGCCAGGACGAAGCCAAGGGGATGTCGACAATCGAAGCCGCGGTGCGCGCGGCACATGACCGGCTGCGGCCGATCCTTATGACCAGCTTCGCCTTCATCCTCGGCAGCGTCCCCTTGTTGCTCGCGAGCGGCGCCGGGGCCGAACTCCGCCAGGCGCTGGGCACCGCGGTGTTCTTCGGGATGGTCGGCGTGACCGCGTTCGGCCTGCTCTTCACCCCAACCTTCTATGTCGTGTGCCGCGGCATTGGCGACCGGATCGCTAATCGCCGCCGCGCCCACCAACAGCCGGCGCTAGTCCCGGCGGAGTGAGCAAGATGAACCTTCGCAAACTTTCCACCGCCGTTTCGGCGCTTGCACTGGCAGCCTGCGCGGTTGGCCCGAACTATTCGTCGAAACCAGTGTCCGTCTCGGCAGCAGCGCCTTTCGTGATGGCCCAGGGCTCGCCCCTCGTGTCGGACGCTCAGCCGACCGGCAATTGGTGGCGGCTCTACGACGATCCGGTGCTCGACGGCCTGGTTCAGGACGCGCTATCGGCCAACAACGACATCCGCGTTGCCGTCGCCCGGCTCGCCAAGGCCCGAGCCAGCCTGCGGGAAGAGCGTGGCGCCCGCGAACCGCAGGTGGGCGCCAGCGGGAGCGCGCAATACGGCCGCCTTCCCGGGCCTGACATACCCGGCGAAAAGCGCAACGAGTTGCAAGTCGATGTCGGTCTCAATGTCGCGTATGAAGTCGACCTCTTCGGCCGGATCAGCCGCCGCGTCGAAGCGGCACGCGGCGATATCGGGGCGGCTGAGGCTGATGCCGATGGCGTGCGGGTTGCGATCGTGGCCGACACCGTCCGGGCATATGCGGATGCAGCATCATCTGCGGAGCGCATTTCCGTCGCCGAGAACATCGTCGCTCTCCTAGATCGTTCGTTGACCCTCACGGAGCGTCAACATCAGATCGGCGTCGCGACTGGCCTCGATACGGCGCGGATCGCCGCTCTCCGCGACCAGCGGCGGGCTGAGATCCCGCTGCTTCAGGCGCAGCGGCAAGGCGCGCTGTTCAGGCTGGCCACGCTAACCGGCCGGACCCCGCGCGACTTGCCGGCTCAAGTGGCCGAACGGTCAACGACTCTCCGCCTGCAACAGGCAATCCCGGTCGGCGACGGAGCGGCCCTCCTCGCGAGGCGTCCCGACGTGCGCGCGGCAGAACGCCGGCTTGCCGCATCCACAGCGAGGATCGGCGTAGCAACCGCGGATCTCTACCCCCGCATCACGCTTGGTGGCTCGGTGGGATCCTCAGGCGCGGGTCTTGGCAATGTATTCGGCGCCAATCCCTTCACCTGGCTGATCGGTCCGCTGATCAACTGGACGGTCAACCGCAGCGCTGCGCGCGCCCGCGTCGCGGAGTCCAAAGCCGATACCCAGGCCGCGCTAGCCAGGTTTGACGGCACCGTGCTTCAGGCGCTCGAGGAGACCGAGACTGCGCTCTCCTCCTATCAGCAGGCGCTGAACCGTTACGACGCCCTCCGCGCCGCCCGCGACCAGGCGCAGAAAGCGGCGACGATCACTCGTGCCCGCCAGCGCGAGGGCGACATCAGTTCGCTCGAGCTTCTGGACGCCGAGCGCACTGCAGCGGAAGCCGAAGCGGCTCTCGCCGAAGCCAACGCAAGGACCGCCGACGCTCAGGTCGACTTGTTCAAAGCCCTCGGTGGCGGTTGGGCGCCCCAACAGGGTTCAATGGCCGCGAGTCACTAATCCGCTAATTATCATCCGCCGGAGCCGCTGACTGGCAACTGCGAGTTCTTCCGCCTATATCGCGCCTCGCCAGAGGGCCGGGCGGCCGCGGGGAAGCTTGCTTCCACGAGGAAAGTCCGGGCTCCATGGAACTACGGTGCCGGGTAACGCCCGGCGGAGGGCCAAGCCTAAAGCGACGCTCTTCAGGGACAGTGCCACAGAAAGGACACCGCCGGTCTTCGGACAGGCAAGGTCGAAAGGGTGCGGCAAGAGCGCACCGCGGCCCTGGCAACAGGGCCGGCACGGTAAACCCCACCGGGTGCAAGACCGAATAGGGGCGGCATATGGGCCTGGTTTCGGCTCGTCGCCCGGGTTGGTTGCTGGAGGGGCGGGGTAACTCGTCCCCTAGAGGAATGGCCGCACAGTCACGCAGCTATGCGCGACGGACAGAACCCGGCTTACAGGTCCTCTGGCATCGCTCCGCTCGCAATGGCGGAGCGATTTTTCTAATCGGGATGAGAATGGCGAAGCAGAAGAGATCGGACGACTGGGGTTTCCCGCGCTGGCGATCCTACGGCGACAAGAGCCGGGGGGCCGCTAAGCTGCGCCTATGCGACCGGGAAGGCTGCAACGAAGTGGGTGATCGCCCTGCCCCGAAAGCGCCTAACAGCAAAGACCGTTGGTATTTCTGCGAGGCCCACGCCGCGGAGTACAATAAGAATTGGAATTATTTCGCTGGCCTCAGCCCCGAAGAGGCCGCGCGACGCGCAGCCGAGGAAGAGGCGGGAGCCAAGGGCTATCGCCAGTCATCGCAGTGGAAATGGGCGGGGCCGGGGGACGGCACGCGCAGCCGCGATGAAATGCGCGCGCTCGATGCGCTCGAGCTGGAGAGCGACGCGGACTTCAAGGCAATCAAGGCCGCGCACCGCCGTCTCGTGAAAGAAACGCATCCCGACGCCAATCCCGGTGACGAGGAAGCCGCCAGGCGCTTCAAGCAAGTCCAGGCGGCTTACGACGTCCTTCGCAAGGCCGAGGAGCGGAAGAACGGGCCCGCGACTTAGGCTGCTGCTGCGTAGCGCTCCGCCGTTTCCCTGATCAGTGCGATCATGTTCGGGACGCCTTGCGTCCGATTCGCGCTCAGATGCTTCTTCAGTTCGAACGGAGCGAGTGCTCCGTCGACGTCGAGGAGGGCAACCTCCGACGCGGTTTTGTCCTGCACCGCAGACAGGATCAGTGCGACGATGCCCTTCGTGATCGCAGCATTACTGTCCGCGAGGAAGTGCAAGCGGTCGCCGTCAACCGTTGGATAGACCCACACCGACGCCGAACAGCCCCGCACCTTGGTCGCGTCGGTCTTCAGAACGTTCGGCATGGGCTCAAGCTGCTTCCCGAGGTCGATCAGCAGCCGATAGCGGTCCTCCCCGTCGAGGAACTCATATTCGTCGAGAATGTCTTGGAGCGCAGGCAGGGGCATGGCTTGCGCCTACCACCCGAGGGGCGGCGTCACTAGCGGTCGCGGAGCGATTCGATCTCGCGCGACAGGCTGTTCTCTTTCTCGACCGTGATCCGCTCGAGGACCTTGAGGCGTTCTTTCAGGTCGCCGACTTCCTCGCGCAGCCGCTGGTTTTCGGCCTGCGTCTGCAGCTGCTGCTGATCGTCGCCGCGGTCCCAGCGGCGTTTCCGTGGTCCGATGAGCAAGGCTCTGATGATCGATGCGAACATGACGATCGCTACTATCATCACCCCGGTCATTTGGCCGCCATTCATTATGCCTTGTCCTCTTCTTCAATCCGATCGCGGTCGCGAAGCGCTTCAATCTGTTCGGCGGTCTGGGCGCCGCGGTCCGTCACGATCCGTTCCAGCACCTTGATGCGGTCCTGAAGCTGCGACACCTGGCCCTTGAGCCGCACATTCTCGTCGTCGTTGGCGGGCGGATCCCCGCGCATTTCCCGCATCGAACGGGACGGGATGCCGAGCCGATGCTTGATGATCGTAAAGGCGAACACCAGGATGATGACGCCGAGGGCAAACTCGTAGCCGTTCATTGCGGCGTTTCCCCCGAGCCTATCCGCGCATGGTCACGAAGGGCCTCGATCTGCGCCGCGGTCTCCGCGCCGCCGTCGGTTGCGATCTGCTCGAGCACCCGCACCCGTGCCTCGAGCCGCTCGACGTGAGAGGCATATTGCGCGGCCCGCTCGGCCGTCTTGTCGGCGATCAGCTGGCTCATCTTTTCCTTGTGCTGCAGCCAGCGCTGGAACGCGCCCATGCCGATTCCGCCAATGACGGGAATGCCGACGACGATGACGAAGAAAATAAGCATGGAAGTCGGCACGTCGGTCTCCTGGCTTGTAGATCAGCCGAGCGATTCTTCGCTGCGGCGAACTGGTGCTTCAATTTGCCGTTTACGCAGGGCGTCGATCTGCGCCGCCGTCTCGGCGCCGCGATCGGTTACGATCTGCTCCAGCACTCGCACGCGCTGCTCTAGCTGCGAGTTGTTTGTCGCATATTCGGCGGCCTTTTCGGCGGCTTCCCGAGCGTTGAGCTCAAGCTGCTTTTCCTTGAGGCTGAAAAAGCGCTTCGCGAGATAGAGAAGGAACGCCGTTGGCAGCAGGATCGTGATCAGCAGCGCCATTACGTCACCGGGTTGCATTACGCATTACCTCCCTTGTCGATCGTTAGAGAGTCGATCTCCCGAGCGAGCTTTGACGGCTGGTCGGTGATGATGCGCTCAACCGTCTCGAGCCGATCCTTCATCGACCCGATTTCGGCACGCAGCTGGGCGTTCTCGCCGGTCAGCAGCTTGATGCGCTCGGCCGCCTCACGATCCGTCTTGGGATGGATCGGCATGCCCCATGAGTTCTGGAGGGGGTAGCCGTTCTTGATGCGCAGCCAGTTATGAAGCAGCGAGCCGCCGACGCAGAGAGCCACCAGGATCACTACCATCGGCAGGAGTTTCAGCAGGAAGCTGAAGACTTGGACGACTCCCGGATCCATTAGCGTGTCCCTTCCTTATCGATCGCTAGCGCGTCGATGTCGCGCATCAGACGTGACGGCTGGTCGGTCACGATGCGCTCGACGTTTGCCAGCCTGTCCGTCACCGACTTGATCTCCGTGCGGAGCTTGGCGTTTTCGTTGGTCAGGAGCTTGATCCGCTCGGTCGATTCCTGGTCCGTCTTCGGGTGGATTGGCATCCCCCACGAATTTTCGAGCGGATAGCCGTTCTTGATCCTCATCCAGGTCGTCACGACCCAGCCCACCACGCCAATGGCCATGAAGAGACCGACGTAAGGCAGGATATTGAGGATGAATTCCTGTTTCTCGGACACCCCTTCGTCCCCCAATTCTTAACGCAGGTCTTCGATTTCACGAGCGAGCGTGCGGTTCTCGCTGGTCACATAGCTTTCGATGTCGGCGAGCCGGCGATCGAGGTCGCGGAAGCGCGAGCTGATGTCGCGGGCGCTACGGGCGGGCGAAGCGCGGACGCCCTGCCAGAAGCGCTGGTCTTCCCGATCGGCATATTCGAGCTCGCGCGGCTTGTTCGGAGAAATCCAGCCGGCAATGAAGTAGATCGGAATGATCGAGCCGCTGCTGAGAAACAGGGCGGCGAGCATGCAGATGCGCACCAGGGTGACGTCAAATCCGGTGTAATCGGCAATGCCGGCGCAGATGCCGTTGACCTTGCCGTTCCGCTTGTCGCGATAAAAGCGCGTACGGCTCGCCGGCTGGGAGGTCATATGCCTGCCGTCCTGTTCGTACCGCTCGGGGTAGCGACTGTCGCTCACACGCGGTCTCCAGTGGGCAGGAGGCGGTCGATGTCGGCACTTCGGCCCGGAAGGCATTGCTGCCGCCAGTTCGGGTTTTCTGCAGTCATGATGCGCTCGATCGTGCAGAGACGATCGTCGAGCTTGCGTGCAACGTCATGTAGGTCGTCGAGCAGTTTTTCGTCGCCGGCGGTGAGCACCTTCGCCTGCTTCCACTTCGTGATGTAGTGGAAAACCAGCCACGGAAAGCCGAGGCAGCAGGTCACGATGGCGATTGCGCCGACTAAATATCCAAGAACGTCATCCATTGTTCGCTTACTTCCCCTTGGCCTTCAGAGCGGCCTTCATTGCTTCAAGCTCCGCATCGACCGACTCCGCGGCTTTCAGCTCGGCAATTTCCTCTTCCAGGCTCTTCGGCCCCGTCATCCCAAGCGCGTCCGCGCGCCCTTCGGCGAAATCGGCGCGGCGCTCAAGCAGCTCGAAGCGGGAGAAAGCGTCTTCGGTGCGATTGCCGTTCATGATCTCGCGGGCGCGGGCACGGGTCACGGCGCTCTCGAAGCGGGCAGTAATGGCATTCTGGCGGGCGCGGGCCTCACGCAACTTGCCCTGGAGCTTGGCGATATCGCCTTCGTAGCCCTTCAGAGTCTCGTCGATGACCTTGATCTCACTCTGCAGGCCTTCCGCCATGTCGGCCGCCTTCTGGCGCTCGATCAGGGCGGCCTTGGCGAGGTCATCGCGCTCCTTCGACAATGCGAGTTCCGCCTTTTCCGTCCAGCTGTTTTGTAGCTCGTCGAGGCGGTTCAGCGCGCGGCGCATCTCCTTGCCATCGGCGATGCAACGAGCGGCCGAGGCGCGGACGTCGACCAATGTCTCCTCCATCTCGAGGATGATCATGCGGATCATCTTGGCCGGGTCTTCCGACCGGTCGAGAAGCTCCGTCATGTTCGCCGCGAAGATGTCGCGTGTTCGCGAAAAAATTCCCATTCCAGCACTCCAAATCGCAAACAGGGCCCTGTACTTGCCCTCAAATCATTCAAGAGCCGTGCCAAAAACAGTGTTTAGCTGGAAATCTCGAAAACCGCGCACTTTCCCTCGTGTTTCTCATCGAAAATCCTTGCCAATTGGTGGGATTTGCCACCAACTGTCGGGCAGATTTTATAGAGACGGGGCGTGGAGCGGACGGACCAGTTCATCGGGCAGAGTTTTGCCTTCCTCGACGCCGTCGAGCGGGCCAGCCGTGCCGCGCCGCTCAATCGCCCGGTGCTTGTGATCGGTGAACGCGGGACCGGCAAGGAGCTGATTGCCGAGCGCCTCCACCATTTGTCCTCGCGTTGGGCCGGGCCGCTGATCGTCATGAACTGCGCGGCGCTCCCGGAAAACCTGATTGAGGCGGAGTTGTTCGGCCACGAGGCGGGCAGCTTCACCGGCGCCGCCAAGACCCGTCATGGTCGCTTCGAGGAAGCGGACGGCGGGACCTTGTTTCTCGACGAACTCGGTACGCTGTCGATGCCGGCGCAGGACCGCCTGCTACGTGCCGTCGAATATGGCGAGATCACCAGGATCGGCGCGTCGAAGCCGATATCGGTGGATGTGCGCATCGTCGCGGCAACCAATGAGAACCTTCCGTCTCAGGTCGACAAGGGCAAGTTCCGGGCAGACCTACTCGACCGCCTGTCGTTTGAGGTGATCACGTTGCCGCCCCTGCGATCGAGGGAAGGCGACATACCCCTGCTCGCGGAGCATTTCGGCCGCCGGATGTCGGTCGAGCTCGACTGGACGAACTGGCCCGGATTCTCCTCTCGGGCGCTGGCGGAACTCGAAGCGTGGAACTGGCCCGGTAATGTCCGTGAACTACGCAACGTCGTCGAACGAGCCGTCTACCGCCACGAAGACCCAGAGCGTCCGGTCGACGAGATTGTCTTCGACCCGTTTCACTCGCCGTGGGCGCCGGCGCGCGTCGTTGCTCCAGCGTCGGCCGCCGAACCCTACGAGCAGGAGGCCAAGACCGCGCCGCTGCACCTTGTCGAGCCCTCTGCTGCGCCGCCGGAAACCGTCAACGACTTCCGATCGGCCGTATCCAGCTACGAGCGATCGCTGCTCGAGGATGCGCTTCGCCGAAACCGCTACAACCAGCGTGCAACGGCGTCCGCGTTAGGCCTCAGCTACGACCAGCTGCGTCACGCGTTGAAGCGCCATAAGCTCCAGGACTCAGCGGGTTAGGAGATCAACTTCCCAATTAGTGGAAGTTGGTCATGCAGAGCAGCATCGGAATTGATAGCAGGGTGTTGGTGCGCGACGCGATCATCGCCGTGCGTGCCGCCTTCGCCTTTGCAGCGTCCTCCGCGGGGACGATGCCGAGCGCCTTCTTCTGGTTCGGCCAGATCACGAACCAGACATTGGCGGCCATGATCAGAGCCAGCCACATTCCGATACCGATCAACCGGGCGCTCGGGCGCAGCATCAGAGCCTCGTCGAGCTCTTCATAGGACCAAGCAAGCAGCAGGCCGGTGAGGACCGTGAAAACCGCGCCCCAACGGAAATAGAAGAGCGCGCTCGGCGCGATGTATTTGGAGACGGCCGGCTTCAGCTCCGCTGGTACGCTCGGCATCGTTGGGATCTGCACGAAGTTGAAATAGTAAAGCAGGCCGATCCAGGTGATCCCGAAGAAGACGTGCGCCCACTGCAAGACGCCGTTCACCTCGCCGAGCGGCGGCGCGTAGCCCGAGCCCGGAAACAGGATGATCAGTACGGCCAGGACGAAGCCGGTGGCCAACACGAGGTATAGATTCTCGAAAAACTTGCCCATCTAAGCGCCCCCTTTGTTACTGCCTCGTTACGACGAGCGCCGGCAAACCTGCAAGGGGACCGCCCTTCCGCCGCAAAGTTAGAGTTGGCCGTCGCAACAGGGTTGAATTTCGCCGCAAGTCGAGCATTTGGGCCTTTAAGGGGTGGGGCGTACTCGCTGGCGTTTGCCGGCACGAACAGGAGTTGCTGCGCCATGCCCTTCCAGCTTCCGGATCTTCCCTTTGCCAAGGACGCGCTCGCGCCCGTGATGTCGGCCGAGACCCTCGAATTCCACCACGGCAAGCACCACAAGGCTTACGTCACCAAAACGAATGAGCTCCTTGAGGGCGAAGCCGATCTCTCCGGCGCCTCGCTAGCTCAGGTGATCCGTGAGGCTAATCGCGCCGGAAATGCCAAGCTTTTCAATAATTCGGCCCAGCTGTGGAACCACAGCTTCTTCTGGCAATGCCTGGCGCCCGCGCAAGGCCAGAAGCCCGAAGGCAAGCTTGAGCATCTGATCAACGACGCCTTCGGCGGCACGGACGCTTTGCTCCAGAAGCTGCAGGAGGAGGCGGTCAACCACTTCGCCAGCGGTTGGGCGTGGTTGATCCTTGATCGTGGTAACTTGCGGGTGACGTCGCTCCACGATGCGGACACCCCGGTCGCTCACGAGGGCATGACGCCCCTGTTCACGCTCGATGTGTGGGAGCACGCTTACTACATCGACTATCGCAACGAGCGGCCGCGGTTCGCGAGTTCGGTGCTGTCGAACATCGTCAACTGGGATTTCGTCGCCCAGAACTTGGATGGTCAGGGCGAGGCCCGCGCCAACCAGGAAGGCGCCAAGTCTCCGGAGCTGACGTCCTAGGCTACTGCTTCAGGCGGTAGCCGGTCCGGAACATCCAGGCGATCACTGCCATGCAGACGGCGTTGATCCCGATCATCACCGCCAGGCTGGACCAGACCGGTACGTCTTCTATCGAGTAGAAGCTCCAGCGGAAGCCGCTGATCAGGTGAACGACCGGGTTGAACAGGGTCACCGTCCGGAACGGCTCGGCGAGCGCTTTCACTGAGTAGAAGGCGCCGCCGAGGAATGTCAGCGGCGTGATGATCAGCATCGGGATGATCTGAAGCTGCTCGAAATTCTTCGCCCACACCCCGATTGCAAAACCGAACAGGCAGAAGCCGCTCGAAATCCCGAGCAGGAAGATGAGCATCCATGCCGGATGGTCAACGCGCAGGGGTACGAAGAAGATCGCGGTAGCGAGCGTCACCAGCGCAAGGACGACCGACTTGGTGACAGCCGCACCGACATAGGCGATTACGGCCTCGAAGCTTGAGATCGGAGCTGAGAGAAGTTCGTAGATCGTTCCCGTAAACTTCGGAAAATAAATGCCGAAGCTAGCGTTGAAGATCGACTGCATGAACACGCTGAGAAGCGTCAGACCGGGAACGATGAAGGCGCCGTAGCTGATGCCTTCCATTGCCGTCATCCGGCTACCGAGGGCCGATCCGAACACCACGAAGTAAAGCGCGGTCGTGATCACCGGCGTGATCAGGCTCTGCCACAGGGTGCGTCCCCAGCGGGCCATCTCGAACTTGTAGATGGCAGCGATGCCGTGCCCGTTCATGCCGGCTCCTTCTTGCCGTGGACCAGTTCGACGAAGATGTCCTCCAGGCTCGACTGATGGGTCGACAGGTCCTTGTAGGCGATTCCCAAGTCGCCGAGCTTCCGCATCAGCGAGGCGATGCCGGTGCGCTCGGCATGGCTGTCGAACTCGTAACAGAGAACGTGGCCTTCATGCTCGAGCCGCAGATTCCACTCGCCAAGCTCGGCAGGAATGGCGTCGAGCGCCTCGGTGAGCATGATGTCGAGCGTCTTCTTGCCCATCTTCGCCATCAGCGACTTCTTCTCGTCGATCGCGATCAGTTCGCCCTTGCTGATGACGCCTACCCGGTCGGCCATTTCCTCGGCCTCCTCGATGTAGTGCGTCGTCAGGATGATCGTGGTCCCGTCGGAACGCAACTTGCGCACCAGCTCCCACATGTCGCGGCGGAGTTCGACGTCCACGCCTGCTGTGGGCTCGTCGAGAAACAGGATGTCCGGCTCGTGGCTAAGTGCCTTGGCGATCATCACGCGGCGCTTCATTCCACCGGACAGCTGCATCATGATCGTTTTGCGTTTGTCCCACAGAGATAGCCGCTTCAGCAGCTCTTCGATTTTGGCCGGGTTGGCAGGCTTGCCGAACAGCCCGCGCGAGAAGGCAACGGTGCGCTGAACCGGCTCGAACGCGTCGGTCGTTAGTTCCTGCGGGACCAGGCCGATCCGGCTGCGGGCGTGGCGGAAGTCCGTTTGCCAGTTCTTGCCGTCGACCAGGACTTCGCCGCCGCTGGCGGTCACGATCCCGCAAATGATGTTGATGAGCGTCGTTTTTCCTGCGCCGTTTGGCCCAAGAAGCGCAAAAATCTCGCCGCGCCTGATGTCTAGATCGACGGTCTTAAGGGCGTCGACTCCGGTCCCGTAGGTCTTCCTTAGGTCGCGGATCGACAGGATCGAATCGCTCATTCGACCGGAGCCTCTTCAACCACTTTCGCCTTGTCCTCGGTGTCGAGGCCGTGGCGCAGGAGCATGGGGATGTTCGCAGCAGCGAAGACGAGCGAGACGATCGGGACGCCCCAGACCTTGAGCGTTAGCCACTGATCGAAGGTGAGCGTTGCTCGCATCACTTCGTTCGCCGCCCCGAGTATGACGAAGAAGATCGCCCAATTGCGGCTGAGCTTTAGCCAGCCTTCGTCGCTGAGACCGGGGAAGATCGGCCCGAACAGCCAGCGGAGAAGGGGTTTCCCCCTCAGCAGGCCGATAAAGAGCATTGCGGCCAGCACGCCGTAATAGAGCGTCGGCTTCATCTGAATGAAGCGCGGATCCTTCAAGTAGAGCGTGATCGCGCCGAACGTCAGGATCAGGACCGTCGACAGCATCAGCATCGGGGTGATGCGCCTGAAGACTGCGAGCGCCGCGACAATGGCGATGACGACGGCGGCCATGAACGCGCCCGTTGCCACCAACGTGCCATGCAGTCCGCCGCCGCTGATCTTGTAGGTCGCGAAGAAGACCACGAGCGGGCCGAAGTCGATAATCAGCCGCATCGGGCCTTGCGGCTCGGTTTTCGTTGCCTCGCTCATTCTGGCGGCAGTCCAGCTATGGCGCGGGCAACCGCGCGGGGATCGAAGGGGCGGAGGTCGTCGACCGTCTCGCCGACGCCGATCGCGTGGATGGGGAGGCCGAACTTTTCGGCGGCCGCGACGAGAACGCCACCGCGGGCGGTCCCGTCGAGCTTGGTCATGATGAGGCCCGTCACGCCCGCCGTCTCGCGGAACACCTCAACCTGCGCAAGGCCGTTCTGTCCAGTGGTGGCGTCCAGGACGAGCAGGATGTCGTGCGGTGCCTCCGGGTTAAGCCGGCCAAGTACACGGCGAATCTTGGATAGCTCCTCCATCAGGTGCGACTTGTTCTGGAGGCGGCCGGCGGTATCGACGATGAGGACGTCCTCGCCGGTCGCGGTGGCCTGCTTCACGCCGTCGAAGACGATCCCGGCAGCGTCACCGCCTTCCTTGCCCGAAATCACCGGCGCGCCGATGCGGTCGCCCCAGATCTTCAATTGCTCGATGGCAGCGGCACGGAAGGTGTCGCCGGCCGCGAGAAGCACGCCGTAGTCCTGCTCCTTCAACCAGTGGCCTAACTTGCCGATCGTGGTTGTCTTGCCCGAGCCGTTGACGCCGATCACCAGGATGACATGCGGACGCGGAAATCCAATAATTTCAAGCGGCTTGGCGACCGGAGCTAAGATTGCCTCGATCTGTTCCGCGAGGATCGTTCGGAGCCCACGCTCGTCGAGGCGTTCGTAGCGTTCGCGGGCAATTGCCTCACGGATGCGGTGCGATGCTTCGGGGCCGAGGTCCGAGGCCACGAGAGCCTCTTCGATGTCATCGAGTGTCGCCGTATCGAGCGCAGCGCGGCTCGTGAGTCCGGTGAGATTGTCGGCGACCTTGTCCGCAGTCTTTTGAAACCCGCCGCGCAGGCGGTCGAGCCAACTCATGCGCGAACACCCAGGAGCTGATCGCCTTCGCGGCTCGTTATGCGGGCGGTGATGAGATCGCCGCGGTTCGTTCCTTCGACCTTCACAGGTGCGAAATTGTCGCCGTGGCCCTTCTCGTTGTTTTCAATCAGGATCTGCTGTTCAGTGCCGATTAGGCTGTCCAGCCAACGTGTCCGCCGTTGAGCCGCTGCCTCACGCAGCCTGGCCGCCCGAGCTTTGACCACGTCGCGAGGAAGCTGCGGCATCCGTGCTGCCGGAGTGTTCGGCCTTGGCGAGAAAGGGAAGACGTGCGCTGCGATCACATCGCAGTCGTCCAGCAGTTTCAATGAATTGAGAGCCATTTCTTCCGTTTCTGTAGGAAATCCGGCGATGAGGTCGGCGCCGATGGTTGCGTCGGGCCGCGCCGTCTTGATCCGCTCCACCCTCCGAATTGCCTGGGCGCGGTTGTGACGGCGCTTCATGCGTTTGAGGATCAGATCGTCTCCGGCCTGAAGCGAAAGGTGGAAGTGCGGGAGGAGGCGCGGCTCGCCTGCAATCAGCTCCAGCAAGACTTCATCGACCTCGATGCTGTCGAGGGACGACACGCGGAGTCGCTGCAATCGCGGCTCGGCCGCAAGCAGCTGTTCGCACAGCTTGCCGAGGCCGCTCGCATAGTCAGTGATGTCGACGCCCGTGAGCACGATCTCCTTCGCCCCGCGATCGATCTCCCGGGCGACAGCATCGCGGATGGCTTCGAAAGGTAGTGAGATGCTCGGGCCCCGCGCCTGCCAGATGCTGCAGAAGGTGCAGCGGTGGTCGCAGCCGGTCTGCACCGCGACGAAGCTGCGGACGTGGCCCATGAAACCCGCCGGGACCGGCGTCATGACGTCATTTGCGGCCAAGGCATTGATCTTGTGTGCATTTCCAACAACGCGCGAAACTTCCGGCATGGCCTCGAAGGCCGTCGGATCGAGCTCTGCCGCACAACCGGTAACGAGGATTCGGGCATCGGGCTGGCGGCGATGCGCGTGGCGGATCGCTTGGCGGGTCTGGCGAACGGCGGCATTGGTTACGGCGCAGCTGTTGACGACGATCCAGTCCTGATCGGCCGACGCGGAGCGGGCGATGGTGTCGCTCTCGGCATAGTTAAGCCGGCAGCCGAGGGTGATTGTCTCGACGCTCATGCGAAGGCCTCAAGGTCGAGTTCGCCTTCGAATACATGCGTCGCGCTTCCGCGCATGCGGATCGGACCGCCCGGCTCCCAGCCGATCGTCAGGGACCCGCCAGGCATTGTTACGTTCACGGGCGAGGTGACGCGCTTGCTTCGGATAGCGGCGACACCCGTCGCGCAAGCGCCGGTCCCGCAGGCCAGCGTCAGTCCAGCGCCGCGTTCCCACGTCTTTAGACGGATGCCGTCGCCATCAACCTGCGCGACATTGACGTTGATGCGTTCGGGGAAGGCTGGATCATTCCCAATCTTCGGGCCCAATTCTTCGATCGGCACCGCGTCCACGTCATCGACAAAGAACACCACATGCGGATTGCCGACATTCACCGCCATGGGGTTCGAGAGAACGTCCCACGCCATCGGCATCGAGTTGGTCTCGGTCGGATAGGCCAGGGGAATCTCGTCCCAGGCGAACCGCGGCTCGCCAAGGGTCACTTCGACCTCGGCGCCCAGGTCCTCGCCCTCCAGCAAGCCGCCATTGCTGTCGATCTTCTTCGCGCCGGTCAGCTGAACGACGCAGCGGGTGGCATTGCCGCAGCTCTCGACCTCCCCGCCATCGCTGTTCCAGATGCGCATCCGGAGGTTGGCGCTGTCGCTTGGCTCAAGCACGATCAGCTGATCGCAGCCGACGCCCGTGCGCCGGTCGGCGATCGCTTTGGCGAGCGACGGCGTGACTTCGAACGGCGCATTGCGCGCGTCGATGATCACGAAATCGTTGCCGAGGCCATGCATCTTGTGGAAGTGGCGCTTCATGCTTGGCGCGGCAGATAGGGAGCGCGCCAAATTTAGTCCACACTGTGAGGGCACCATGCCGAGAGCCGCCAACGACGTCATGCAATCGATCTTGTTCTCGGCGGTGCTGGAAGGCATCGCCGCGCTGAAGCGAGCCTCGGGCGGCCTGCCCAATCAGTTGCTTCGCGATGTGCAGGCGATTCACCCGAATGTGACCTTCGCCGATTTGCCCAAGGAGCTTCAGGACCAGCTGGCCGAGAGCACCCGTGCGGCATTCACGGAGCTGCTCAAAGAAGGCTATGCCGTCGGCCCGAGGCAGCAGATGCAGGCGACGCGTCCGATGGACCGGGTGCCGGAGCGTCCGCGTCACGGCACCAGTGCGCCTGACCGCAGGGGACCGCCCCGTGGGCCCCGCCGTCCACAGGGCGATCGCGGACCGAACGATAGGGGGCCAGGCGGTCCTGGTCGTGGGCCAGGCAGCGGACCTGGAGGCGGCCGCCCGCGCAAGCCCAAGGGCAAACCGCGGCTAGGTTGATCCACCTGGGAGGTCTCAAGGTCAGAGCGCGCGTGCGGCTGAATGATGGCATTGGTCATCACATCAGCGGCTGGCGTGGCCTCTGCGAATTTGACGGAGTCTTATCGCCAGATGGCGCGACACTCTTTGGGTGTGAGTTGGACTTAGACGAAGCAGGCGGAATACGTGGTGGTCAGGAGAGCGTGGTCTTACTCAATTTTTGGGCGCCCCGAGACTACTTCGAGCAAATCCGTCCTGGCCTTCAATTCAGACTTCTTGAGGGACCAAACAGAATTGCATTGGGCCAGATCGTCGACGTTCTCAACTAGCTCGGTTGAACTTCTGGCCGCACTCCGCTAGGGGCGCCCTCGTCTTCGGACATACATCGATGTGAGCATCCACGGGTGCAAGCTGGCCGACGAGGTTTCGTCCGCCGGCTCGTTTTGCGTTTCGCTCCCCATATGAGCCGTTCGCATCGTCAGGAGATTTGAATGTTCGACACGTTGAGCGATCGGCTCGGCAATGTTTTTGACCGGCTTCGCGGGCGCGGCGCGCTCAGCGAGGCCGACGTGCGCGCGGCGATGCGCGAGGTGCGCGTGGCCCTGCTCGAAGCCGACGTTGCGCTTCCGGTCGCCCGTGACTTTGTCGACAAGGTCACCGAGCAAGCCGTCGGGCAGGAAGTGCTCCGATCGGTCACGCCGGGGCAGATGGTCGTCAAGATCGTCCACGACGCTTTGGTCGAGACGCTGGGTTCCGATACCGCCGAGTTGAACCTCAACGTCACTCCGCCGGCCGTGATCATGATGGTCGGCCTCCAGGGCTCGGGTAAGACGACCACGACGGCCAAGCTCGCGAAGCGCCTGACCGACCGTGAGCGCAAGAAGGTGCTGATGGCGTCGCTCGACGTCGCCCGTCCGGCGGCCCAGGAGCAGCTGGCGGTGCTTGGACGTCAGGCGGGCGTCGATACGCTGCCGATCGTCGCCGGCCAGCAGCCGGTCGATATCGCCAAGCGCGCGCTCCAGTCCGCGAAGCTGCAAGCCTACGATGTGGTCCTGCTCGACACCGCAGGCCGGCTCCACGTTGACGACCAGTTGATGGCCGAGATGAAGGCGGTTGCTGCGGCCTCGACACCCACCGAGACCTTGCTCGTTGTCGACTCGCTGACCGGCCAGGACGCCGTCAACGTCGCCAAGGGCTTCTCCGCCGATGTCGATCTGACCGGCGTGATCTTGACCCGGATGGACGGCGATGCCCGGGGCGGTGCCGCGCTGTCGATGGGCGCGGTCACCGGCAAGCCGATCAAGTTTGCCGGCGTCGGCGAGGCGATCGACAAGCTCGAAGCCTTCCACCCCGACCGCGTCGCGGGCCGGATCCTCGGGATGGGCGACGTCGTCAGCTTGGTCGAGCGCGCTGCCGAGACGATCCAGGTCGAAGAGGCCGAGAAGATCGCGGCCAAGATGGCCAAGGGGAAGTTCGACCTGGACGACCTTTGGGCCCAGCTGCGCCAGATGCAGCGCATGGGCGGCATGGGCGCGCTCGTCGGCATGATGCCCGGCATGAAGGGCATGAAGCAGGCCGCGGAGAAAGCGGCAGACAGCAAGGCGCTGGTTCACATGGAAGCGATGCTGTCGTCGATGACCGCGAAGGAGCGGCAGCGGCCAGAGCTGGTCAACGCCAAGCGCAAGATCCGCATCGCCAAGGGCAGCGGGATGACCGTGCAGGACGTCAACAAGCTGCTGAAGATGCACCAGGAAATGTCGACGGCGATGAAGCGCCTCAAGAAGATGGGCGGCTTCAGCAAGCTGGCGGCGATGTTCGGCGGGGGCGGGGGTGACCTTGGTGGTCTCGGTGGAGCGGGCGGCATGCCCGACCTTGGAAGCCTCGGCGGTGCCGGTGGAGCACTCCCGGGCCTGGGCGGCGCCACGCCGTTCAACCTACCCAAGGGTTTCGACAAGTTTTCAAAGAAATAGAACGTATTACGAAAGGAAGTTATAATGGCAGTTGCAATTCGTCTTTCCCGTGGCGGCTCCAAGAAGCGCCCTTATTACCGCATCGTCGTGGCTGACAGCCGCAACGCTCGCGACGGCCGCTTCATCGAGAAGGTCGGCACCTACAATCCGCTGCTGGCGAAGGATTCGCCGGAGCGCGTGAAGCTGGACAACGACCGCATTTCGCATTGGCTGAGCGTTGGCGCGCAGCCGTCGGACCGCGTCCTGCGCTTCCTCGATGCCGCTGGCCTGAAGGAGCGTCCGGCCCGCAACAACCCGAAGAAGGCCGAGCCGGGCGAGAAGGCCAAGGAGCGCATTGAAGAGCGAGCAAAGAAGGCCGCCGATGCTGAAACCGCTGCTGCCGAGGCCGCTGCCGCGCCGAAGCAGGAAGAGACTGAGGCCGTAGTCGCCGAGGCCGTCGAGGAAGCGACTGCTGAGCCGACCGCTGAGGCCGAGCAGGTCGCCGAAGCGACTGCCGAAGAGACCCCGGCTGAAGAGCCGGCCGCTGAAGAAGCTCCGGCTGAGGCTGCTTCGGAAGAGGCTCCGGCCCCTGAAGCGACCAATGAGGGCGAATCCGCCTCTGCTCCCGCTGAGGGCGCCGACGACGTCGCTCCGGCGACCGAGGAATCGCCGCAGCCCGCCGAGGCGACCGGCGAAGGCGTTTCGGCTGAAGAGCCCGCCGAAGGCGCTGCGGAAGAAGAGACCAAGGCCTGAACATGAGCGAAAGCGGCGAGCGTAGGATCGCGCTCGCCGCGGTCGCCGGCGCCCATGGCGTCAAGGGTGAAGTCAGGCTCAAGCTGTTCAGCGACAGCGTCGAGAGCCTGTCCGCTCAAAAGGAACTCTACGTTGGAGGCGCCAAACGGCGCCTCCTTTCCGTTCGGGATAGCGGCAAGACGGCAGTTGCGCGGTTTGAAGGGATTAGCGACCGCTCTGCGGCTGAAGCGTTGCGCGGCTCATTGGTCGAGATCGATCGCTCTGCGCTGCCCCCACTCGAAGAGGGTGAATATTACCATGCCGACCTGATCGGCCTTTCGGCGGTCGACGGCGATGGAATGGCCGTCGGGACTGTCGTCGCGGTCGAGAATTACGGAGCAGGGGATCTTCTCGAAATCGAGCTCGGCGACGGAAAAACTACGCTAATCCCGTTCAAAGCCGGGATATCCGATCTTGTTGACGACACGATCGTCCTCGACCGGGAATTCCTTGCCTAGGTCCCGCTTTCGGCATCTTCGCGGACCTCTTCGCGCCACCTCGGACATTCGGCGCACAAGTCATTGCGGATGGTTGTCGCCGCTACCCCGCCTTCACCCATAGCGTGGCTGATCTGGTCGAGCCCGATGACCACATCGCCGGCCGCGTACAAACCTGCGACATTCGTCCGTTGGTGGCTGTCGACCTTGATGCAGTCATCCTGCGACAGGCTGGCGCCGACCATTTCGGCGAGCTGGGTGTGGGTATCGCTTCCTAGCGCTGGATAGATGCTGTCGAAAGTGTAGTGCCCTTCCGCGGTATCGACCACGATACATCCGTCGGGGCTTTCCAGCACAGTGGGATCCGAAGCTTGGAATTCACGTGACTTGAAGTCGCGGC
>JADMIO011403838.1_pt1 | contig 72638 bp, 50 predicted proteins | sample 8958161 | NCBI WGS metagenome assembly JADMIO01 (sample SAMN16585339, study PRJNA669376) | soil metagenome | isolation source: Crop rotation soil | place: USA: Cullars Rotation, Alabama | collected 2011 | reverse complement strand
CTATCACGATTTCAACGTCTCGCATCTGGCTGAGCTGCTGGCGCGCGATGAGAGTATCAAGATCCCGCGCTCCACCCTTTCACGCCTGCTCATTGCTCATCACATTCGCCCGCCCCGTTATACCAAGACGACGGTCAAACGCATGCAGCGCGAGCGCAAGAGCGCTGAAGGCATGATGTTGCAAACCGACGCTTCGCCACACGATTGGCTGGAAGGCCGCGCTCCAGCGATGGATCTGTTGGGCGCGATCGATGACGCTACCGGTAAGGTCGTCTATGCTCACTTTCGCCCCAGTGAAGATCAGATTGGCTATCTACTCATGCTGCGGACTGTGGCGCTCAGTCACGGTCTGCCACACATTCTCTATCACGACCGCCACACTATTCTGCGCTCTCCCAAACAAGCCACCATTGAAGACGAACTGGCTGGCCGTAAACCGCAGAGCCAGGTGCAACGGATCATAGAACAACTCGGTATTCGCTCGATTCCCGCGCTCTCACCGCAAGCCAAAGGTCGCATCGAGCGGCTCTGGCAAACCTTTCAGGATCGCCTCCGCAAAGAGATGCGTCTCGCCGGCGTTGCTTCGCTGGAGCAGGCCAACCTGTTCCTCGAAACTTTCATCCCCGCTTACAACCAGCGCTTCGCCAAACCAGCGCGCGATCCGCAAAGTGCCTGGCGCCCGCTGCCCCCGGAGCTGGATCTAGACCGCCTCTTCTCCACCGCCATCGAGCGCAAGGTCAAAGCTGATCACACCATCTCTTTTCGTGGTCTCACGCTCCAGATCCTGCGGGAGAAAGAGCAGCCCTGCCTGGTCGCTTGCAAGGTGATGGTGCATGTCACTCCTGAAAGCGAACTGCATCTCTATCACCATGATACTAAGCTCGCTTATCGGCGACTGGACCAGACAGCAGCACCACTACTCACCAAACCGCTGACCACAGTTCCGCCTAAGACTGCTAAACCACCCGACCCCAAAGCCCGCCGTCGTCGCAATGCTTATCTCTTTGGTAATTATTGAGTCTTTGCGTTCTTCCTCTTTCGGGAGGCTTTGCTTTGTCTCCCAAATCACGAAGCGCGGCGCAGCGTACCCTTGACGCCGCGGCTAGAATGGCAAGACGAACGGAGGAGCTTTTGTTCTTCCTCCTCCGGTCGGCGGACATTCATAGCCGCGGCGTCAAGGGCGCGCGGCCTTGGATACATCGAGCGGACATTCTCACTGAGCACTCACCGGACATTTTCACTGAGCAGTGACATAAATTGTGCCTACCACATTACACATTTATTCAAATCGGGTAATCTGTGTAGTCCGTGGACAGGAGAAGTCATAAAACATATCCCTTCACCGCGATTGTCGGGCAGGAGGAGATGAAGCTGGCGCTGATTCTGAACGTTGTCGATCCGTTGATCGGCGGCGTTTTGATCATGGGCCATCGAGGCACCGGAAAATCAACGGCGGTGCGCGGGCTCGCCGACCTCCTGCCGCAGATCACCGTGGTCGCCGGTTGTCCTTATAACTGCGATCCGCAAGGCAATCTTTGTTACCAGTGCAGCTCAGGTGTTGATTTGACTACGACACAGTCGCCTGTGCCTGTCGTCGAACTTCCTTTGGGCGCTACTGAAGATCGGGTTTGCGGCACGATCGACATCGAGCGCGCGCTTGCGGCGGGTCGAAAGGCTTTCGATCCAGGCTTACTCGCGCGCGCCAATCGTGGCTTTTTATATATTGACGAAGTGAACCTGCTCGAAGATCACCTCGTGGATCTGTTGCTCGACGTTGCGGTGACGGGCATCAATAAAGTCGAGCGGGAAGGTGTTTCGGTCGAGCATCCGGCGAGTTTCGTGTTGATTGGTTCGGGCAATCCGGAAGAAGGAGAGCTCAGGCCGCAACTGCTCGATCGCTTCGGACTGCACGCCGAAGTCACAACCGAGAACTATCTTCAGAATCGCGTCGATATCATTGTGCGCCGTGAGGGTTACGATCGAGATCGAGAGGCGTTTTGCGAGTCATTCGCTGCGGCTCAGGAACAACTTCGCAAGCGCATCACGCGGGCGCGTGCGAATCTGGGTAAGCTTACGATCGCGCGGCCAGTGCTCGAGAAGATCGCGCAGCTCTGTGCGGATCTGAAAGTCGATGGTCATCGTGGTGAGCTGACGATCATGCGTGCGGCGCGTGCGCTGGCCGCGTTCGAAGGCCGTCGCGCGGTTACGGAAGAGCAGGTAAAGAAAGTCTCTGCAATGGCGCTGCGGCACCGTCTGCGCCGCGATGCTTTGGACGAAACCGCGACCAGTGAACAGATCCAGCAGGCAGTGGAAGAGGTGTTTCCTAATCCAGCGCCTCCGCAACCGTCGAGTGGAAATGGCGGCGGCGACACACAGAAGCAGGAAGGGCCAGGGAAATCGAATAAACAAGCACCGCGGCAACGTGCAACAGCTTCCGGAAGTAGTGCGAGGCCGAATACGGCTGATGTTTTGTCGCCGCCGGCGGTTGAGAAGAAGTCAGGTGAAGTGCGCTTGGACGAACATTTAAGGACAGCAGATAGAAAAGAAAAGTCGATTTCGCAGAGTAGGCGTACGAGTGGCGGGAAAGCGGCGCTGGTCCAACGTCGCGGCAGGTACACGCGCGCGGTTACGTTCCGAAGCTCAGGCGCGCGGATCGCCATTGATGCCACGCTACGCGCGCTCGTCGGGCTGGATTTGTCTCTGCGAGTGCCGGTCGATTCGCAGGCGCTGCGTTACAAGCTGCTGAAACACAAACAGGGCACGCTCTTTGTATTTGCAATCGACGCGTCGGGGAGCATGGCTGCGAATCGCATCGCGCGGGCGAAGAGCACGATTCTCAAGTTGCTCCGCAAGTCATACTTGAATCGCGACAGTGTGGCGATCGTTTCGTTTCACGGCACGACTGCGAATGTCGACTTGCCGCCATCGCGGAGTATCCTGCGCGCCCGGCGCGTGCTCGACTCGCTGCGAATGGGAGGCAGCACGCCGCTCGCGCTTGGACTGGTGACGACGATCGAGCTGCTGGAACTAGTGGGAAATAAATTCGGCGAGACGGTGGTGCTGCTGTTCACCGATGGGCGTTCGAATGTGCCACTGAGGCGCGGCGGTCTCAACATACGTGCGTTTCGGCAAGTGAAGATTGAGTCTGAGCTTCGCGAGCTCACGGTCGCGCTCACGCGGACGCGAGCACGCATCGTCGTTGTCGATACGCAAAAAGAATTTGAGTCGAGCGAGGACACGCGCCGTCTCGCGGGCATTCTGCGTGCGCGCTTCGTGAAAATCTAATCCGTAAACAATCCGTGTAAATCCGTGGCTGAAGTAATCTCCAAAGACGAGCGCGATGCGCAGGTCTTCGCGCTTTACGAACAATTGATCGAGATCGAAGAAAGATTGATCCCGACTGGTCTGCACGTCTTTGGCCGCGCTTCATCGGCTGGAGAGAAAACCGACCTGCTGAAGATGGTTGCTTCGTTCGACCGTCCGGAAGTGGGTGTGCGCGCGCTACCGGAAGCGCTACTCGACGAGGCTGTGCGCGAGTTTGTCGCGGCTGGCACGAATGCCGCAGTTCGTTTTCTGGAGCAAAAAGGACTGAGTGCCGAAACAACACGCCCAGTCTTTGCCCTCCTCGAAACAGTCTCCAACAAACTGCAAACAAACAACGAGCTTGACTCACTCGTGCGTGCGTTGCGCGGCGAATTTATCGAGCCCGGTCCGGGCGCCGATGTCATTCAGAATCCGGACATCCTGCCGACCGGAAGAAACACACACGCTATCAACCCTTACGGCGTGCCTTCAGCCGTGGCGTATGCGCGCAGCGAAGCGGTCGCGAACAGTCTCCTTGAGCGCTACAAAAGCGAGAATGGACGTTACCCGGAAGCAATGGCGCTCGTGCTCTGGGGACTCGACAACATAAAGACGCAGGGCGAAGGAGTGGCCCAGGCGCTGTGGCTGCTCGGCGTTCGCCCGGTTCGCGACGCTTTAAATAGGACCACGCACATTGAAGCGATTCCGTTGGACCAGCTCGGACGGCCGCGCATCGACGTGGTGATGACTGTATCTGGCATCTTCCGCGATCTGTTCAGTCCTACGGTGCAGTTGCTCGATAAGGCAGTGCGTTTAGTGGCCCAACTCGGCGAGCCGCTGGAGTTGAACTACGTCCGCAAACACGTGCTGCAGCAAGTCGAGCAGGACGCTTGCGATATGGACGACGCTGCTGTTCGTGTCTTCTCAAACGCTCCCGGCAACTACGGCACGAATGTGAACTTCATGGTGATGGATTCGCAGTGGGAACGCGAAGAAACGCTCGGAGATCTGTTTGTGACGCGCAAATGCTTTGCCTACGGGCGCGACTCGAAAGGACGCGCGATCGAGGGCAGGGAAGCGCGGCTCGCGATGGACCGCGCGCTCTCGCGTGTTGAAGCGACGTACCAGAACATCGATACGTTCGAGATCGGACTCACTGACGTGGACCACTATTTCGAGTATCTCGGCGGCGTTTCGAAAGCAGTGGAGAAGCGAGCCAAGGCGCGTCCGGCTATTTATTTATCCGACACGCTTTCGCGCGAGGTGAAGATTCGCACGCTCGAAGAGACGGTTCGTCTTGAGACGCGCGCCAAGACGCTAAATCCGAAGTGGTACGAAGGGATGTTGAAGCACGGTTTCCGCGGCGTGGCTGAGATCGAGAATCACGTGTCGAACACGTTTGGATGGAGCGCAACGGCGGATGCGGTCGATGACTGGATCTACTCGGAAGTGGCGAACACGTTTTTGTTTGACGAGTCGATGCTGGAGCGTTTGAGAGATTTGAATCCGCACTCGGCGCATTCCCTCGTGCAGCGACTGTTGGAAGCGAATGGGCGCGGGTATTGGGATGTTGACGATAGTGTTTTGGGACGATTGCGCGAGATCAGCCGCAGCCTCGAGGATCAGTTAGAAGGCGTGGCATGAACATCACTGTCTTATATGTGGGTTCGAGTCTGCTCGCGCCGCTCAAGAACGCGGAGCGAGAGATCAATCGCGTACACAAACTCGGGCTGCGTGTGGCGGCGTACAACTTCGGCTCGCCGCTGAGCGACCGCGAGTGGCTCGAGGTTGAACGTGATCTTGAGGATGCGAATATCGTTTTCGTCATTCACGTGATGGACGGCGAGAACGCGACGCGCCTCGTGGCGGCGCTGGAAAAGTTTCAGCACGACGCCGTGATCGTCATCAACTGCATGCCGAAGCTGATGCGGCGGACGCGCATGGGCCGCCTCGATATCTCCGCGTTTGGAAAAGGACAAAACGGTTTACTGAAATCCGTGGGTTCGTGGGTTGGAAATCAGGCTAAACGAGGCAAGTCGAGTCGCGGGCATGGCCAGTATCTGAAACTGGTCGATCGCCTGCCGGGAATTCTGAAGTTTGTGCCAACTGCCGGTGCGCTGACCGACGCCAAGCATTATCTGTACCTCTTCTGCTACTTCCTCCAGCCGACGCCGGCAAACATTCAGTCGATGCTGCTCTATTCCCTCGCGCAGTACGTCCGCGACGAACGCTTGAAGAAAATCCGTGTGCCCAAGCCCGAGCAGATGCCGTCGGTGGCGATCTATCACCCGAAGGCGCGGGCGCTGTTTCGCACGTTTGCTGAGTATCGCAAGTGGTACGACCGCCCGCTCGATCCGGCAGCGACGATCGGGTTGTTGTTGATGCGGCCGCAGGTTATCAGCAAAACGACGAAACATTATGACGCGCTGATCGGTGCAATCGAGGCTGAGGGTTTGAGCGTCGTGCCCGCGATTGCGACGTTAATGGATAACCGCGAGGCGGTGTCGAAATTCTTCGTTAAGCCGGGTGTAAGCCAGATCGTCTCGCTGACGGGGTTTAGTTTTGTCGGCGGTCCGGCGATGAACGACAGTGCGGCGGCGTCTGAGTTCTTGCGCGAGTTGAATCTGCCGTACCGCTCGGCGGTGAGTCTGGATACACAGACGATTGAAGCCTGGAGTGAGTCGGCAACCGGATTGAATCCGATCCAGGCTGGAATGCAGATCGCGATACCCGAGATCGACGGCGCCACAGAGCCGTTCATCTACGGCGGCATTCCCGCCCGCGGACAGGAGCCAGTCGCGCTCGAAGATCGCTGCCGGCGATTCGCGCGCCGCTTGAAGCGCTGGAACCGGTTGCAAACCGCATCGCGCGACGGGATCAAACTCGCCATCGTCCTCTTCTGCTTTCCACCAAACAAAGGAAACATCGGGACTGCTGCCGACCTCGACGTCTTTCCCGGCGTGTTCGACGTTTTGAAGAAACTGCGTGACGAAGGTTACCGAGTCGAGCTTCCTGATTCCGCAGACGACCTTCGAGACAGACTGCTAGGTGGCAACTCCGAATCACTCGGCACCGCAGCCAACGTCGCATATCGAATGAGCGTGCAGGAATACCGGCGTCTGTGTCCGTACGTCAGGGAAGTCGAACGAGACTGGGAAACGGCGCCGGGATCGATAAACTCGTTCGGCAGCGACTTGCTGATCCAAGGCCTGGCGCTCGGCAACATCTTTATTGGCGTGCAACCGACGTTTGGCTTCGAAGGCGATCCGATGCGCCTGATGATGGCGCGCAGTGGTTCGCCGCATCATGGCTTCATGGCCTTCTACACTTATCTGTCGAAGGTGATGAACGCGGACGGCGTGATCCACTTCGGCACACACGGCGCGCTGGAGTTCATGCCGGGCAAACAAATCGGCCTTTCCGGCGAGTGCTGGCCGGATCGTTTGATCGACGAGCTACCGAATTTTTACGTCTACAGTGTCAACAACCCCTCCGAAGGCTCAATCGCCAAGCGCCGCTCCTACGCCGAATTGATCTCTTACTTAACGCCGCCCATCGAAAACGCCGGCCTATACAAAGAGCTCACCGGCCTCAAAGACCTCGTCCTCGCCTACCGCCAATCCACCAGCGAACCCGAACGCGTCCGCCTCTACTCATCCATCGAATCCCTCCGCCGCGAAACCCATTTCTAGCCGCAGATTACGCGGATTAAAATCCGGATTTTATCCGTGTAATCCGTGTTCTAAATTCCTTCGGGTCCACACGATGTATGAAGGACTCAATGCCGTTGATCGCGATGACGGGGATGTCGTACTGATATTTTCTGAGTAGCTCGTTGTCAGATTCGATGTTGATTTCTTCGAGGGTGAATTCGTCGCCGCAGCCGGCGTCCTCGATCGCGGTTTTCGCCTCCTCGCAGAGGTGGCAGCCGGGGCGCGAATAGATGATCACGTGGGGCTTCATGGTAAACTTCTTGCCAGCTAATCGGTAAATTAGGTATAAATAACGCGCCGACCATATTAATATTTTATTGTTTGTTATTGTTAGGTTGTTAGGTGCGGCGCTCTTCATGTTTAAGCTAATAATTCGGCTTGTTGCGCAGAGAGGGATCCCTGTTTCAGGTGAAGTTGTGTAGTCTCCCTCTGTAAGTAAAGTCGAAGTGTACCTACGGAAGTTCGCAACACCGGCAATTCGGAATTGATTCGACGGAGGTCTGGACTTGGATAGTCAAGCCGATCAATTGTCCGCCCCAAGTGTAGGTATGACGGCGCCACCGCGAGCCGCGGCTCCCGCGAAACCGGCACCCGCTGCCGCGGTCGTGGAGACGAGTTCCGATCCTCCGGTGAACAAGATGCGCCGGCGGATCGTCTGGGCTACCGTCGCGGGCTCCCTGATCACTTTCTTCCTGATGTTCGTGCGGTTCTTCCTGCCGCGCTCGATTCTCGAACCTTCCAGCACTTTTCGCATCGGCTCGCCAGCCGACTACGCCATCGGCGTGGATACAAAATGGCAGCAACAGTACCGCATCTGGGTGACGAGAACATCCGATAGACTCTTCGTCATCTACGCCCGTTGCACGCATCTCGGCTGTACACCCGACTGGAAGGCAAGTGAAAACAAGTTCAAATGCCCGTGTCACGGCAGTGGCTACGACAGCGAAGGCATTAACTTCGAAGGCCCGGCGCCGCGTCCAATGGATCGCGCGAAGGTCGCGCTGGACGCGGAAGGACAGATCGTCGTCGACACGGGCAAGCTCTTCGAATGGCCCAAGGGTGAACCAAGCCACTTTGACGACGAAGGCGCTTTCATCAGGGTATAAACGCGGATGGATAACGACCCAAAAGAGACAAAACAACTCACGACCGGCGAAGAAGACAACCGGAGCATGCTCGAAAGAGTGAAGCAAACCGGCGGCGCGCTGAAAGACCGCGCGATCGATGAGGCGAAAGAGTACAAAGATCCGCAGGATACGCAGCTCTGGAAGTCGATCTTCCGCGTCTCGCACGATCGCTCCGATCCGCGTAACCGCTCCCTCGCGATTCTCTCGAACGTCTTCCTGCACCTGCACCCGGCGAAGATCAACCGCGACGCCGTGCGCTACCCGTTCACGTGGGGCATGGGCGGGATCACGTTCTATCTCTTCATCGTGCTCACGTTCACGGGCGTGCTTTTGATGTTTTATTACCACCCGACAAAGGTGGACGCCTTCCGCGACATTCTCTACCTCGAACACGACGTACCCTTCGGCAAACTCCTGCGCAACATGCACCGCTGGGCAGCGCACTTGATGGTGATCACCACCTGGCTGCACATGTTTCGCGTGGTGCTGACCGGATCTTACAAGAGACCGCGTGAGTTCAACTGGTGCGTCGGCGTCGTACTGCTGGTGCTGACCTTGTTGTTGTCGTTCACCGGATATCTTTTGCCTGACGATCAACTCGGTTTCTGGGCGGTCACCGTCGGCACAAACATGGCGCGCGCGACGCCAATGCTCGGTCACGAAGGTCCATTCGGACCGCAGTTAGGTTTGACTGCTTACAACGACGTGCGATTCGGGCTTCTGGGTGGCTCGATCGTCGACTCAAACGCGCTCTTGCGTTCGTACATCTGGCACTGCATCGGTATTCCACTCGTCGCGTCGATCTTCATGGCGGTGCATTTCTGGCGCATCAGGAAAGACGGAGGAATCTCCGGTCCGGCGCCGGTGATGCTTGAGTCGGAGATGAAGGCAGTAGCTAAGAAGAAATGATTGACTCTGCGGCCCTCTGCGTATCTCTGCGCTCTCCGCGTTAAAAAGAATTCAAACGCAGAGTACGCAGAGATACGCAGAGGACGCAGAGAAGAATTGAGATGCGAAGATTCATTAATAAATGGACGATTCTGGTAGTGGCCCTGGTGATAGTCGGTCTCTGGGCGATCAACGTCCAGGATTGGCACCAGCTCTGGGTCATTTCTTCAGCCCCTGACAACATCCCTATCGTGGCGATGCTTTTTCTCGTGCCGTTTTTCACTTGGATGGGCATCAGGCAGGCTGTGCGAAACGACGAACTGATCGAACAGCTCGAAGCAGATCCCAAACTGGCGAAGACCCACCATCGCAAAGTCGAGCCGTGGCGGCCTGGTTGGGCACGAGAGCTACACGTTTGGCCCTACCTTGTCCGAATTGAGTTTCTGGCCACCGTGATTGTTACGGTGGTTCTTTTTATTTGGTCCATCACACTCAACGCGCCGCTCGAAGAGCCCGCTAATCCCAACCTGACGATGAATCCGTCGAAGGCGCCGTGGTACTTCCTCGGATTGCAGGAGATGCTGGTCTACTTCGATCCGTGGATCGCGGGCGTGGTGATGCCGTCGATCATCATGGTCGGGTTGATGGTCTTTCCGTACGTGGATTCAAATCCACTCGGCAATGGTTACTACACGCTGCGACAGAGACGCTTCGCGCTCTGGATGTTTGGCGCCGGCTTTTTGATGTGGATCGTTCTGATCGTGATCGGGACGTTTATTCGTGGGCCGGGTTGGATCTGGTTCTGGCCGGGACAGACGTGGGATCACAACGCCGTGGTGTTCGACAAGAACGTCGATCTGCACGACATCATCGCGCAGAAGCTTGGTCTGCACTTTCTCGCCGTCAACCCCGGAAAGTTCATTTTTGGATTCCTTGTTGTCAGCGGGTTTTATCTTGTCGGCGCGCTCTTTTTTCACTGGCTGATGACGGTTGACTTCAAGAAGATCAGACGTCCGCGATCGCTGAAGCTGGACGAGCTTCATAGCGCTCTGTTTCCGAAGAACGAGTTCGAACAGAAGATCCTGTCGCGCACGAGCCTGCTTCAGTATCTGACATTTCAGTTTTTCGCAGTGAGCGTGCTGCTGGCATTGCCGGTGAAACTCTTTTTACGTTTGGTTTTCACCATCAAGTATGTGTGGGTTACTCCCTGGTTCAATATCTGAGTCGTGCGGAGGGTAGATCGAAGTGGCTGAGTCACTGATACGTGGGGAATCGTTGGTCAAGAAGGAAGCCGATTTACCGGCTAACGATCCAATCGTGAGTCGCTCGACCAGCGGCTGGATGCTGGTCAGCGCGCTACTGCTCACAGTTTCCATAGCCTGGGCGCTTTACGACGAAGCGTTCGGCCAGCGTCCCTGGAAGGGGATGCAGCGTGAGTTTGTCAGCCGGTACACTCGCTATCTGGACAGCATCAAGGCCAACGCGGGAAAGAGCGAAGCGGAGATCAAGGAGAGTCCGGAGTATCAACAGCTCGACGACGCAGCGAACGCGGCTCGCGCTGAAGTTGATCCCGAGATAAAGCAGATCGACTCCGAGGTGGCGCTCGTCCAGAAAAAACTCGACGCGGTCACTGATCCGTTCCAAAACCAGCGTGGTCGCCTGACTGTCATCAACTACAACGTCGAGACATCTACCGGCAAGGCGAAAGAACGTTACCGCAACCAAGCTTTAGCAAAGAGGCAGGAAATAGTCTCTATTGATCTGCCTTCTGACGATGGAAAGTCGACCAAAAATCAGAAGTTCAACTACGCTCAGTTGGAAGCATTTTACAACGATCTCCGCGATACAAAGGCGGCGCGTCTCGGTAAAAAAGCCGAACTGCTGAAGACGCCTTCTGAGCTCGCGAAGAAACGCGACGACTATTTGAAGAATCAACTGATTGGTCTTGGTCCCGTTGCCATCGAAGGACTAAAGACCAAGATGGCTAATTATGACTACTCGATCCTCGGCCATCAGATCAGCGTCAATGCTTACAATATCGTGGACCGCTGCGAAGTCTGTCACGCAGGCATCCGCGAGCCGCTCGAGTTGACGCCGGCGAATCTCGCACCAGGTGGACCAGGCAAGCAGCCGGACAGTCTCGCACGTGCGTTCGTCAGTCATCCCAACAAAGAAGTACTTCAGATTCACAATCCTGAGAAGTTTGGCTGTGCGAGTTGTCACTGGGGCAATGGCCGCGCGACCACCAGCGACGTGAAAGGTCATGGACGCCATCGTTTCTGGCTGTGGCCGATGTTCGACAAAGAAAACACGCAGGCCGGCTGCCAGCAGTGTCACGCGCGCGACCGCGTCACGCAGGGAGCCGAAACGTTGAATCTTGGCCGCGATCTTTTCCAGCAACGCGGCTGCATGGGTTGTCACCGTTATGAAGGCTTCGATCGCGAGACTGACGCCCTCGCGTCTACGCGCCAGCAAATCGGCCAGCTCGAAGATCAGATCATCGCTAACGACAAACAGAGACGTGCCGACACGGAAAAGTCAGCGGCGGTCGAAGATGAAAACGAAGTAAAGAAACTGCTGGCACATGCTGAGAGTCTTCAGGTCACCAACAGTCTGCTGGCCGCGCGTATCGATCAGTTGAACCTGCAGGCGAAGTATCAAATGCAGGATCAGAAGAAAGTTGGACCAAACCTGAAAGACGTTCGCGTGAAGCTGCGCCCGGAATGGCTCCCGGTTTGGTTGGAAAATCCGCAGGCCTTCCGTCCCGGAACAAAGATGCCGACCTTCTGGCGCTTCGGGCATTTGCCGGAAGGTACCGTCGGCGCGCCGCATCGTGATGAGGACGGCGACAAACAGATTCACGCCATCGCTGCTTACCTGTGGCAGGAGGGTTTTGACACGAAGCTGCCAACACAACAGAAAGGCGACGCCGGACACGGAAAAGAGTTGTTCCAGACGCGTGGTTGTCTTGCGTGTCACTCGATCGGTGAGGGCGATAACAAGCTTGGCGGCGACTTTGCCGCGAACCTGACTCGCGTTGGCGAAAAAGCAAACTTCGATTACATCGTGCGCTGGATTCATAACCCGCGCGAGCGTGTTGCGCCTTACTGTCCAAAAGAAAAACGCGACCTGACCGCCGACGATTACGCGAAGAAAGGCTTGCCGTTTGAGTTCGATACTGAGCTGCACTCGCGCTGCCCGAATGATGGCGCCGAGTTGCAGGTGCAGAACATGACGGTCATGCCGAACTTCCGTCTGACTGAAACGGATGCGCGCGACATCGCCACATTTCTCTTCTCGCTCTCGTCGCCGCCGAGTTATGCGTCGGCGGATTTTGTGAACGACACGAACCTGAAAGAAGAAGGACGCAAGCTGATCAAGCAGTATGGTTGTGCCGGCTGTCACGAAATCAAAGGCTTCGAAGATGAGCAGCGCATCGGTAAAGAGTTGACTGTCGAAGGCGCGACGCCGATCGAGCGGCTCGACTTCGCGTTGCTGACCAAGCACGCTGAAGAAGGCGAGGATCCTTTAAAGCTGCGCGAGAATGCGGGAGAGAAGCCGTGGTACAACCACAAAGGTTTCTTCGAGCACAAGATCTGGCGGCCGTCGATTTACGATGAAGGTAAAGAGAAGGATCCGAAGGATCGACTGCGCATGCCGCAGCCATACCTAACGCCCGAATGGCGCACGGCGTTGACGACGTTCCTGCTCGGAAGCGTTGGGGCGGAGGGCGCCAACGTTCCCAGTTCGCTCTTCTACACTCCGCAGGATCAGAGACGCCAGGATATTCAGAACGGTTGGTGGGTGGTCAAGAAGTACAACTGCATGGGCTGTCACCAGCTTCAGGTGGGCCAACGTTCGGTAGTAATGGACCTGCCGTTCTATCAAACTCCTGAAGGTAAGGATCTGCTGCCGCCGAGACTGACGAGTGAAGGTGCGCGTGTGGATCCGGCGTGGCTGTTGAGGTTCCTGCACGATCCGTCGTTGAGTGGTGAGAAGACGCCGGCGCAGGCGCAACAGATCGCGGCGTTGCCGTCGCCAAGTCCGCAGGCCAGCGCAAGCGCATCGCCGCAGGCAAGCCCTGCTGCTAATGCGGGAAGGTTGAAGCCGCAACCGGGGTTGGACCGCAATGGTGTGCGTCCGTATCTTTCGTTCCGCATGCCGACGTTTAACTTCTCGCCGAACGAGTTGCAGGTGCTGGTGCGGTTCTTCATGGCGATGTCGGGCCAGCAGGATCCGTACATCAAGGAGCCGATGCAGCCTTTGACGGCGCAGGAAGTACAGACTGCGCGCGAGATGTTTACGTCAGGAACGCCGTGTCTGAAGTGTCATATCACGGGCGATCCGTCGCACGATACGAAAGCGATTGCGCCGAATTTCCTATTGGCGTCGGAGAGGCTGAAGCCTGATTGGACGTTCCGGTGGCTGTTGGATCCGTCGCAGATTAGTCCGGGCACTGCGATGCCGAGTGGGCTTTTCCGCAAGGAAGGGGATCGCTGGGTTGTGAATTTGGCCCAACCGCCGGCGAGTGCGGTTGCGTATCACGACGACCATGCACGTTTGCTCGTGCGGTACATGTTCTTGCTGACGCCTGACGAGCAGCGACGACTGCTGGCGGCCGGTCCCGCGACAACCGCCATGCCGACACCGGCGACGACGCAGCATCACGCGAGCGCGAAGCGCACCAGGCTTAATCACGCGCGCAGTCGCGCCCGCGCCGTGTTGGGACGGAAAGTAGCAGCGGTTTTGAGATAGCACCAGTTGCTTCGAGTTTTGATGCCACGGCCTTGTGCCGTAGTACTTCACGTTCTTTGCTACCAGAGGCTGCCAAGAGCACATCCGGTAGTCGATATCAGTTGTTTGTAGCGGCAAACGTGAAACTCCACGGGACAAGCCCGTGGCATCGCTTGCACATTGGCGCGTTCCGCGTTCGTGCGGCTTCCGTGCTACAGTTAATGCGAAAGTTATCTTAGTTTGGAGGAGTTGATCATGAATAAGCAGACAAAAGTCTGGCTTGTGTTATCGATTGCTTTGTCTCTGCTAGCTCTCGGCTCGGCCTGCGGCGGCGCTAAAACGCCGGAAACAAATACGCCGACGGCCGACGCATCCGCGGCGCCGTACAGTGGGCCCACCGGCACCATCGCCGGCGTGGTCTCCTTCGAAGGTACGCCACCTGCTCCGCGAAAGATCGACACCACAGCCGATCCGGTCTGTGGTCAAAAGAATCCTAATCTACAGACTGACGACACCATCGTGAAAGATGGCAAGCTCGCCAACGTGTTTGTCTACGTGAAGGAAGGCAGCGTCGAAGGCGGGAAGAAGATCGGCGACTACGCGTGGCCCACGCCTACAAGCGAGGTTCAGCTCGATCAGAACGGTTGCCATTACAACCCGCACGTGCTCGGCGTGCAGGTCAATCAAAAGCTCCGCATCACTAACAGCGACGCGACGCAACACAACATTCACCCAACGCCAAAGCTGAACCAGGAATGGAACCAGACACAGGCGAACGGCGCGCCTCCAATCGAGAAGGCTTTTGCGCGCGCTGAAACGCTCATTCCGGTGAAGTGCAACCAGCATCCGTGGATGAAAGCGTACATCGGCGTGTTGAAGCACCCGTTGTTCTCGGTTAGCAACGACACCGGCGCGTATGAAATCAAGAACGTTCCGCCGGGCACCTACACCATCATCGCCTGGAGAGAAGGCACCACCCCGCAAGAGAAACCGATGCAGGTAACCGTCACTGCGAACGGAACTGCAAAGGCTGACTTCTCGTTCGGCGGCGGCGCTGCAACTACTTCGACCGCTCCATCATTGCAAATGATGCCGGCGCTCGAAATTCCAGTGGCCGGCAAACACTAGAGGCACTTAATTGCCGATTGCCGATTTCCAATTGCCAATTTCTTTAATAGAAGCGGGCAAGACAAAATCGGCAATTGGCAATCGGCAATCGGCAATGAACCGGGGTCTTAATCGTTTCGCCATCCTCGTCGCTTGCGCGACGTTTTTCTTAATTATCGCGGGTGCGCTGGTTACCAGTCATGACGCTGGACTGGCAACGCCTGACTGGCCGCTTTCAAATGGGCAAGTGTTCCCGAAGATGGTCGGTAACCTTTTTTGGGAGCACGGGCACCGGATGGTCGCGACTACGGTCGGTATGCTGACCATCGTTTTGCTGATCTACATTCTCAGGAAAGAGGAACGCGGCTGGGTGCGCAAGCTCGGCATCTTCGCACTGCTCGCGGTGATCGCGCAGGGGCTCCTTGGCGGTTTGACTGTAAAACTGATGCTGCCGCTGGCTGTTTCCAGCGCTCACGCCACGCTGGCCCAGCTTTTCTTTTGCACGACGGTGAGTCTGGCGGTTTTCACTTCGCGAAGCTGGATGGAAGCGAGACCGATTCAGGAAGAGAAGGGAACTCTGCCGCTGCGTTATCTATGTGCCGCAGCGCTGGTCACGATATTTCTGCAACTGATCATCGGGGCGACGCTGCGTCATTCGGCGACGTGGGATCAGAAGCTGCCGACTGAATTGGTACTGACGCACATCGGCGGAGCGCTCGCGGTAACGATCGCTTTGGGGAGCGCGAGTATCACGACGTTGCGACGTTATAAAGATGAGAAGTTCCTGACGCGTCCGGCTGTTGTGGCGTTATCGCTTCTGGTGGTGCAGTTGTTTTTGGGAGTGGCGGCATACGTGACGCGCTCGGCTTCGCCGCAGGACCCACAACCGCTCAATCCGATGGTCGCCATCACAGTGGCGCACGTCGCCTGTGGCGCCCTGGTCTTCGTCAGCACCATCGTCTTGACGCTACGAACATATCGAGTTCTGCCGGCAGAGCACATTCCGCTCCTAACGGAGCGGGATAATCTTGGGGGAATAAGGCTATAAACATTTTGCTCCTCCGGAGCAAAGAGCGCGTTTGAACGGACCGAGGAAGTTAATTGGTGAGGAAGTGCTCCGTAGGAGCACCATGTTTATAGCCCCACAAAAATAAGGATATGCGCTCCGTAGGAGCGCCATGTGGTTGTAGGTTACTGAATGGAAGAGTTTGCTATCGATTTGCGCAGTTCAACGGTCGCGGTGGTCGAGCGGCGTTTGTCGTTTCGTGAGCGCGTCGCGGCGTACGCTGAGCTGACGAAGCCACGGATCACGTTTCTGATCGTACTGACTTCGGCTGCCGGCTTTGCGCTCGCTTCGATTGGTCGAATCGATTACGTCGCGATGCTGCGTGCGCTGCTCGGCATCGGACTGCTTTCTTCCGGAATCGCAACGCTCAACCAGTACGCAGAACGCGAACTCGACGGCCTGATGCGGCGCACTGCGAGCCGCCCGCTACCCGCCGGCAAACTCGCACCGTGGGAGGCCCTCGCATTCGGCGCGGCCATCACGATCCTTGCCGAAGTGTACCTGCTCGTACTCGTCAACCCGTTGAGCGCGTTGCTCGGTTTGACGGTCATCGCAGGTTACCTGTTCGCATACACGCCGCTCAAAACGCGCACAACGCTATCGACGCTCGTCGGCGCGTTTCCCGGCGCGGTGCCGCCGTTAATCGGTTGGACCGCGGCGCGAGGCTCGATCAGTCTCGAAGGCTGGATACTGTTTGCCATTCTATTTCTCTGGCAGTTCCCACACTTTCTCGCAATCGCGTGGATGTATCGCGAAGACTACGGTCGCGCCGGCATCCTGATGCTGCCCGTCGTCGAGCCTGACGGGCGCGTCACCGCGCAACAGATCGTCGTCTACACCTTGATGTTGCTGCCAGTCAGTTTGCTGCCGACGGTGATGGGAATGTCAGGACGGATCTACTTCGTGGGAGCCATTGTGCTCGGACTGCTCTTTCTCTACAGCAGTCTGCGAGCGGCATTTTCGATGTCACGGCAACACGCACGCCGGTTGTTGCTGGCGTCAGTACTCTACTTGCCGCTGCTGTTTGTCTTGATGGTTTTGAATCGTTAATTCAGCCAACTTCTGACCAAAGGAGATGTAACCGATGGGACGAGTTCTTGCGGTTATTATCTGGATTATCACGCTGCTGTCGGTGCTGCTGTTCATTAGCGGGAAGTGGTGGTTTCCCGAGGGAATATCGTCGCACGCGCCCGCTCTCGACCGCCAGTTTTTGATCACCATAGTGGTCGTCGGTATTTCCTTTACGGCCGCGCAGATTGGGCTCGGCTGGATGGTCTGGAAGTATCGCGACACCGGAGCAGCCGCGGACCGAGCAACTTATACCCACGGCAGCAATCGCCTGGAAGTGCTCTGGACGGTCATCACCGCAGTGGTGTTCATCAGCCTGGGCGTGATGGGCCAGAGTGTCTGGGCGTCGTTGCGCTTGAACGATGCGCCTCCGGGCTCTTACTCGGTCGAGGTGGTGGCGCAGCAGTTTCAATGGAACTTCCACTACGCCGGCAAGGACAACAAATTCGGCAAGACCGATCCGAAGTTCATCGACGACGGCGGGCTCAACTTCGTCGGCCTTGACGCATCGGATCCGAATGCGGCTGACGACTCGGTCACAACCGCGCTCGCTATTCCCGTCGGTCGTCCCGTCGAGCTGCGACTACGATCGAAGGACGTCATTCACAACTTCTGGGTTCCACAACTTCGCTTCAAGCAGGATCTTGTTCCGGGCATGGAGATCAAGGTCCACTTCACTGCAAACAAGATCGGCAAGTACGAGCTGGCCTGTGCCGAGCTCTGCGGACAGCTTCACTTCAAGATGAGGAGCTTCATGCTGGTGCTGCCTGAGCAGGACATTCAGGCGCTCCAGGGCATGTCGCAGGAGCAGTTTCAGGCGCGCGTGCAGGAGCTGCTGAATCAATATCAATTGCCGACTTACCAGTAAGAAACCTTTTGAAGGAGACGACAGATGGCTGAGACTCACGAAGGCGTTCACGAGGGCGTACACCGGCACCCGGCGCCGACGAGCTTCATACGTAAGTACATCTTCAGCGTAGACCATAAAGTCATCGGCATCCAGTACATCATGCTGGCACTCGCGGCAGTGGCGGTCGGCATGATCATGTCGCTGCTGATGCGACTGAACCTGTCGTGGCCCGGCACGAGCTGGCCCATCCTGGAGACGTTCTTCCCCACGGGCGCGCCGGGCGGCGTCATGACGCCGGAGTTTTACCTGTCACTCGTCACCATGCACGGCACGATCATGGTGTTCTTCGTGCTCACCACCGCGCCACAGGGCGGATTCGGCAACTACTTCCTGCCGATCCAGATCGGCGCCGAAGACATGGCGTTTCCCACTCTGAACATGCTGTCGTTCTGGGTGACCCTGGTCGGCTTCATCGTGATCCTGCTGGCGATCTTCGTCGAGGGTAATCAGGGCCTTGGCGAATGGTTTGCGACCAATCTTGGACCATCGTTCGCCGGCGGCAGCGGCACAGTCGGACCGATCGGCGGTTGGACCGGCTACGCGCCGTTGAGCGCGCTCGGCAAGGTCGCGGGTCCCGGACAAGGCGCGGGCATGAACCTTTGGGTGATTAGTATCGCGATTTTCTGCGTCGGCTCTCTCCTGGGCGCATTGAACTTCATCACGACATTGCTGAACATGCGCACAAAAGGCATGTCGTTGATGCGCATGCCGCTCACGTGCTGGGCGTGGTTCACGACCGCGGTCCTCGCGTTGTTGTCGTTCCCGGTATTGCTCGGCGGCGGCATCCTGTTGCTGCTCGATCGCATTGCAGGCACAAGCTTCTTCATCCCGAGCGGGTTGTACGTGAGCGGCTTGCTTTCGGGCTCGAATCCAAACTTCCCACTGCACACCGGCGGCTCACCGATTCTCTGGCAACACCTCTTCTGGTTCTTCGGCCATCCTGAGGTTTACATCGCGATCCTGCCTGGCATGGGCGCGACGTCGCACATACTTGCGACTTTCGCGCGCAAGCCCGTCTTCGGTTATCGCGCGATGGTGTTTGCGATCTTTGCGATCGGGCTGCTCGGATTCTTCGTGTGGGGCCACCACATGTTCATCAGCGGTATGAGTCCCTACTCAGCGATCGCGTTCTCCGTGTTGACGCTTTCGATCGGTGTTCCTTCGGCGGTGAAGACATTCAACTGGCTGGGCACGTTGTGGGGCGCTCGCATTCGCTTCACGACGGCGATGTTGTTCGCGATCGGATTCGTCTCGCTCTTCGTGGCCGGTGGTATCACAGGCTTGATCCTCGGGCAGAGCTCGTTGGATCTGCCGATGCACGATACTTACATCGTCCCCGCTCACTTCCACCTCGTGATGGGCGTGGCTTCGATCTTCGGCATGTTTGCGGCTCTCTACTTCTGGTTCCCGAAGATGTTCGGCCGCCACATGAGTGAAAGCATCGGGAGAATTCACTTCTGGATCACGTTCGTCGGCGTCTACACGATCTTCGTGCCCATGCACATCATGGGTATCGTTGGCATGCCGCGGCGCTATTCGAGCTTCACTGAGTACAGGTTCCTCGACAGTCTGCACCCGCTCGTGGTCCTGGTTTCGGTGGCGGCTATCGTCACGATCACAGCGCAGATTCTTTTCTACTTCAACGTCTTCTGGAGCATCTTCAAAGGCAAGAAAGCGGGCGACAATCCCTGGGAAGCCACGACGCTCGAGTGGACCACCGCAACACCACCGCCGCACGACAACTTTGCGGGTGTGTTGCCGACGGTTTATCACGGGCCTTACGAGTATGCCGTCCCGGGGGCTCCGAGAGACTACGTAATGCAGACTGATTTACCTACAGAGGTGCCAGGCGGTAATGGCCACAATGGTCACAAGCACTAGACCAGTAATTCAAAAGGGCGCGGGAAGTGGTCCCGGAATGCCTCCGGGACCAAACGGCAATGGCTCGAAACGTAGAGACCCGTTTCGAGAACCTGAGTCGAAAAGCAATCGCTACCGGATCGGCATGTGGGTGGGCCTCGCGTCCATCGCGATGATGTTTACATCGCTGAGCAGCGCCTACATCGTCCGCTCCGGTTCGGCAGCAGATTGGGTGCCACTCAGGATTCCGCGGGTGATGTTTGCGAGCACTGCGTTGATTCTGCTCAGCAGCGTCACGCTCGAAGTCGCGAGACGAAAACTCAAGCAGAGTTTCGCTGACGCTTATTCGAGATATTTGTTATTGACGGGAGTTCTCGGGCTGGCTTTTCTCGGTTCGCAGTTGATTGCATGGCGACAACTCGCAGCGCAGGGAATTTACGTTTCCACCCATCCGCACAGCTCTTTCTTTTATCTGCTGACGGGCGCGCATGGGGTACATCTTGCCGGCGGATTACTGGCCCTCGGGTTTTTGTGGTTTCGTTCGCGGCGTAAGTCAGAAGAGCGGGCCTTCGTGGCAAAGCGACAAGCCACGGCGGATGCAGTATCGATTTACTGGCATTTCATGGACGGTCTTTGGATCTACCTATTCCTACTCCTATTCCTTTGGAGGTGACAGGGTGAGCACTGAAGCACGTGCGGCAACTTTTGCGGCAGCGGATTGGGAAGGCGGCGCTTTTCCTTACCGCGTGGGCCATCGCAAGTTGGGGATGTGGTTGTTTATCGTTTCCGACTCGCTGACGTTTTCGGCGCTACTTATTGGTTACAGCTATCTGCGCGCGTCAAACGTCTGGCCGACTCCATTTCCTTTCTACCCGAGCATCGTCTTTTCGTCGGTGATGACGTTCTGCCTGCTCTCGTCGAGTTTGACGATGGTGTTTGGCGTGTCGGCATCGAGCAAAGGCGACAAGGCCAAAGCGCGGAAATGGATTCTGGCGACGATCTTCTTCGGCGTCGCTTTTATCGTGCTGCACTTAATCGAGTGGCGACACTTGATTGACGAGGGGCTGCGACCCTTCTACCTGCCGGAGCATTGGGCGAAGGTATTTACCACCACGGAAGGCGTGCCACCGTCGCCGCTGTTTGGCGCAACGTTCTTCGCTATTACCGGACTGCACATGTTTCACGTCGCCACGGGCGCGGTTTACCTGACCGTGGTCGCGGCGCGTGTAAACAAACTGAAGCATGAAGACGTCGAGATCAGCGGTCTTTACTGGCACTTCGTCGATCTCGTCTGGATGTTTGTTTTCCCGCTGATTTACATCATGTCTGTCGATGTTGGCGGACACCTGGCCGGGCACTAATCGGAGGAGGAGCAAATGACGGACGCACACGCGCACGCTGAAGAACATTTTGCAGGCAGCAACAAACTGTTCACTTCTATCTGGGTTTGGCTGGTGGCGCTGACGCTGGTTGAGATCTTCCTGGCCTACAAGCCAATGCCGATTCACCTGATGCTGATCGTGCTGCTTGGCCTTTCAATTATCAAGGCCGCGCTGATCGTGGCTTACTTCATGCACTTGAAGTTTGAGCGCTTGAGTTTAATCCTCACGCTTGTACCTGCGCTGGTGGTTTGTATTATGCTGTTGTTTGTGTTTTTCCCCGACAGCTTCCGCTCGGCTGGGCTGCGGTACCAATTTCAGGAGCAACCGCCAGTCGCGCCGGCGCCAGTGGAGGAACCGTAATGCACTCGAAGTGGCAGCGTTTTTTGGTTTTGATCGTCGTGGCAGTCGCGGTTGTGCTTTTGGCGCACACTTACGCTGACGCGCAATGCTCGATGTGCCGGGCTGCCTTAACCAGTACGACAGACGCTCGGTTTATTCGTAACTTCAATATCGGCGTGCTGGTTATGTTAATACCTCCGGTCACGATCTTCTGTTCGATCTTTATCGTGTTGAGACGGTATCGAGACCACTGATGGCTGATGACAATCCTTTAGCGCTTGATGTCGAGAAACGCACGACGCGCGGCCGTTTTTGTCCGCGCTGCGGGGGGAAGATTATCCCTTCGAATCGTGCGGTCTACCAGTCAGGCGCGGATCCCGCAGGATCGTTTCCGTTGTGGCAGTGTGAAAGATGTGGCTATGAAGAAGTCGGCGAGCGGCGCAAGCCGGCTGGAAAAGCGAAACACTAATCGATCTGATGAAAAAAGAACTCGGACTGCTCAACTTGATCTGCTTGCTGGTCGCGCTGGGCTTTCTGGCCCTCGCGATTATCAGCGTTATTGATTCGGGCGATTTTCTGACCATTGACAATCTCTTCATCATCACCGTCAGCCTGGTGATGGCGTTGCTGTTCGCCATCAATCCGCTGCTCTATCTCAAGTCTGAAGGCCGCTTGCCGCTACCGTTTGTGAAGAAGTCAGCGGCGCTTCAGTCGGCGCCGAACAGCGAGTGGGGCCAGATCAGAACGCAACAGCCGCCATTACTCGACGCGAAAGGCCGCGCGGTTCCCCCGGACGTCAGAGCCATCGTCAACAGAATGGGATCATCGCAAGCTAAAGATGCCTGACCGTGGATGAGCTCACCAGAAAAGTTTTGAACAGCTTCGCGCACTGGCGGAAAGAGACGCTCGACCTGCACGAGTTGTTCGAAGCGGGCGGCAACGATCCCGAAGCACGCACGGCCGTCTTCGACATCGTCGAGCGCCTTGTGCGTGAAGGCCTGCTCGCGGAAGAAGGGAACGACTTCTATTCCCTGACCGACAAAGGTAAAGCCGCCGCGAAAGAAATTAGCCGCGGATAACGCGGATAAAATCCGGATTTTTCCTTGTATTCTGACTACATTTCTTACCTGCCGCACCTGAATGCTTGTCTGAACGGCACGAGCGCGGTGTTGTTGTTTGCCGGCTACTCGTTTATCAGGTCGGGGAATGTTGCGGCGCACCGGACGTGCCAGGTGAGTGCGCTCATCGTTTCGCTTCTTTTTCTCGCTTCGTATCTCACTTATCACTATCACCACGGAGCGACGCGTTTTCAGGGCACTGGCCTGGCGCGCCCGATCTATTTCACGATCCTGACCAGCCATACCATCCTCGCCGTCGTGATCGTTCCGCTCGTGGCGCTCACCTTCTATCGCGCCCTGCGACAGGACTTCGCGCGCCACCGGCGCATCGCGCGCATCACGTTGCCGTTGTGGCTCTACGTGTCGATCACGGGAGTGATCGTTTATCTTATGCTTTACCACATCTACCGCTGATGGATAACGGCAATCATCCCGAGATCAGAGTAAAGGAGGTGCGCAGGCGCACGCCCGGCTCCGGTCCGATTCTGCTGCTCGCCGGGCTCTTCGTCGCCGCGACTTTTCTCGCCTGGTATTTCTCGTGGTTTGGCCGCGAGCTCTCGGATGCGGACATCTCGAAGTATCTGGCTGACGAGAAGAACCCGCGTCACGTGCAGCACGCCCTCCTTCAAATCCAGCAGCGCATGGAACGTGGCGAGCCGGCGGCGAAGAACTGGTATCCGCAGTTAATCACGTTGAGTGGCAATCCCGAGACGGAGTATCGGCTGACGGTCGCGTGGTTGATGGGGTTTGACAACCACTCGCAGGAATTCCACGACGCGCTTTTGAAACTGGTGCGCGATCCGGAGCCGATAGTGCGTCGCAATGCGGCGCTGGCGTTGGTTCGATTCAATGATGGTAGCGGTCGTGAAGAGTTGTTGTCAGTGCTGCGGCCTTACTCGGTAAAGGCACCCGTAGACGGTGTGGTTGCGAGTAGTTTGAAGGAGGGAGCGACGATTGCCCGCAGGGCGCTACTGGCGCGCATTCAACAGCCTGATGGAAACGTTGTAGGGATGCGATCGCCGTTGCCGGGACGGGTTAATAAGATTGCGAAGCCGAACGGATCGCAGGTGTCGCGCGATGAAGAGTTGCTGAGTCTGAATTCAGATGAAGACAGTGTTTGGGAAGCATTGCGCGGGCTCGCGCTCGTGGGAACTGCCGAGGATTTGCCGCTGGTGCAGAGTTATGCGAATTCGAGCGAGGTTTCGGGGCGGATTAAAGAGCAAGCGGATCTGACGGCGAAAACAATTAATAAGCGCTGATCCAGTTGCTGGCGGTGGTGAGATCGATTTTGATGATGTGTGCGCCCGCGGCGCCAACTCGACGGTTTGGGCCAAAGGTGATGCGGGGTGTGAGTCCGGTGTCGTAGTTGTAGAGTCCTTCCAATGCGGTGATCAGCTTCTCACGGCTTAGATCCTTACCGGCGCGTGTCAGTGCGGCTACAAAAACTTTAGCTGTTGCGAATGCGGCGATCTGTGATGCTGTATGCCGGGGAGGGAGTTTGTACTTCTCGTGCAGCGCATCGAACTCTGCCATGCCCTCGGTGGTGATGTCGGCCGGCACCGTCGGGAAGGCGATGTAGATCTTGTCTTTGAATGCCTCGGTCAAGGTTGGGAGGTCTTTGCCGGTCATGACGCCGAGAAAAAAGACATACGGGCGCCAATCAGTCGCTTCGGCTTCGGTGAGGAAAGACGACTGTTCTTTTCCGGAGCCAAAGAAGAAGACGGCTTTAGCGCCGCTGTTCTTCAGATCGTTGACGATGCGTTTCGCATCATCAGATGCGTAAACCTTGACGTTGTGTCCAATCTTCTTTGCCTGCCGTTCTGCCGCGTTCGCGGCCGCAATGCCGAGCGGGTTTCCGCTGTGAACGATCGCGATTGAAGCGTTCTGCAAGTCCGGCTGCGTTGCCGTGAAGTTGACGAGAGAAATCGCCTGCTCCTCGACTCCCGGAAGCAAATAGAAGAGATATCTGTTCACGGGTGTTTCGACGTGCGGCAACAGTGTCGATGGGCCAATGAAAGGGATCTCCTCGGTGCGGGCAATCGCAGCGAGCTGATCGTCGGCGCCGGCGCTCACGCCACCTACGAAAGCGAAGATCTGTTCTTCTCGAGCAAAGTTCTGCGCGACTGTGGCTATCGCACCATTTGCGACGCGGAGATCGAACTTGCGACTGAAGATGCCGCCGCGGTTGTTGATGTCATCGAAGTAGGCTGTGAACACCTCTTTCATCGCCGTGCCCACGTCAGCCAGAGCGCCTTCCGAAGGCACAACCAAACCAACCCTGATACTGCTGTCCGTAACGCCGGGATCGAGATCGGTGTCGATCCGTTTGATATAGGCGATCAGATCGGCCATGTCCTGCGCGGAGATCTTGTAACGCGGCATCGCGGCCAGCAGATCGTTGCCGTTCGAATCGACGCCATTTACGACAGCGCGGATGAATGACGACTCGTTGAATGGTCCATGGCGGCGTCCGGTCGGATGAGTGTGGCCGTACGGTTTGGTGAGGTTGGGCCAGGTGAGGTTTCCGGCAGTTATACCGCTCTCGGATTTTCCTTCGCCGCGCATGCCGTGGCAGCCGCTGCAATTCAGATTCGAGGCAGGCACGGACAGCTCACCCATCCATCCCGTGATCGCGTTTCCGGACGGACTAGTCCCTCTTAAATAGATCTCTTTACCGCGCTGCTCGCTCTCTGTGAGCACGCTCTGAGCCTCTGTGGTAATCGATACGGCATGGACCACCACAAAGACACAGAGAACACAGAGTTTGCACACAAGAGAGTTCAAATCACTGTTGGATACAGTCGGTACCACCCGCTACCGCAGGTGGTACTGACACGATCACCGAGAGACGCTTGCCTGTAGAGTCACGTACGGCAGTTGGCGGTATTGGACGTGCTGAGAAGGGCTCTCGACAAAGACCAGATAGACGCCCATCTCGGGAACGTTGAGTGTGATTTCGTAGACGCCATCACCGACTGGCTTCGCGATCTGGCGTTGCTGCCAGTTGCCCGGAGGCAGAAACGCGAGCACCCCGACGTCCTTCAAGACACTCCTGGGCTTCTTAGTTTCCGCGTCAGTCAGCCGGAAGCGAAACACGTAATCCTGTCCCGGAGTAAACGACAGATCCTTGTTCAAATACTCAATCCGCAGCGCAATCTTCTGTTCCGACTTGATCGCCGGATTCGCTTTCGCCACCGCCTCGAAGCAATGGACCACGCGCGGTGAGTCTAACATTAGCGACACGTTGTAGACACCCTCTTTCGGCAGCCTCGCCGTCGTCGAGTAAACTCCGCGCGCCTCTTCCCGCAAACTGCGATCGACAACTTTCACGGCTCGCGGCACACGTCCATAGTTTTGGAAGTCTCCCATCGGCGCGGCCATGCCTTCCGTGTAGTAATAGATCATCTTATCTGCAGGATTCGCGAGCAGGACCGAACCGCGCTCCGGCGCCGGAACGAAAGCGTCAGCACTCGCCGCAAACATCTTAGACTCTCCCGGAGCTAGCTGCCCACCGGGAAACTTTACCACGTCGAGCTGCTTGCCAATCGTGCTGAGCCGGATAGCCGAGACCTGTTCGCTGCCAAGCGATCGTACGTAGGCAAACGTGTCGGAGAACGCGAACTGATCTGGCGCGTCGCCGACGGCTTGTTCGTTGACGAGTTGATTCGTCGAGGCATCGAAGATATGGACCACTGAATTCGACGTGTTCGCCACCAGGCCCCAGCGTCCATCGGGCGAGAACCGTACACTTCGGAGCCCTGGTTTCGCAGCGATAGTAACCAGCAACTTATGACTCGCGGCATCGACCACGGCAATGCTTCCTTCAACCTCGTCAGTCACGTAAAGCGCCTTGCTCAAAGGCGAAAACGCCAGCGACGACGCTGCCCTACCAGTCTTCACGTCTTTGCGTTTTTTTAGTTTTGGGACGTCGATGATTGAGAGGGTACCGTCGTCATGATTGCTGACGAAGGCGAATTTATTATCGCTACCAAAAACGATCTCGTGTTGGCCCGCGCCAGTCACGATATGCTTCGCGACTTTCAATGTCGCAGTGTCTATCACCGTCACGCCAGTCTCGTTTGCCACCCAAACGTACTTCTCATCCGGTTGCAAAGCGAGACGCGCCGGCTTAACACCTGTTTCGATATTAGTGATGACCTTCCACGTCGTCATGTCCACCACGGCTACCTGATTCGCGCGCGGCATGCTGACGAACAACTTCGACCGATCGGACGTCAACGTCCAATCCTCACCCGGACTCTTGAGCAACACCAGGGTCAGCAACTTCGTGCCGCCGAAACCGATCAGCGGATCGATCACGGAAAGGCTTGCTTCCTCGTTGAGCGTGAGCAGGTAGTAAGCGTTGAGATCGACGTCGGGACGCGAACCCATGCTGCCTTGTAAGAACGATTCCACTTTGGCGCGACACTGATCCGGTCCCGGTGGTCCGGGCCGCTCGCGCTGCGCCATCCAGACCGCAGGTCTCGAGCCGGAGAGAGGTGTCTTCGTTGCCGCGTCACGGATCTTGAAACGAAAGACCGAGTCCTGCCCGGCCATCAACTCGTTTGTTTTCGGCGGTGGCTCAACGCTGAACTCGATCTCGACACCATTCTTAACGATCTTCTGCGTCTTGACCTGCGCCCTCGCAGTCGTGAAACCGAATCCGAGGGCGCAGACAAGCAGGGTGGTCAACCAGAATGCGCGACACATTCTAGTTGGTCCCACCCGGTGAAGTGCTTGAAGTCGTGCAAACATCCGGACATTGCACTCCGGGCGGGCATGGCGTGCAGCCTGACGGCGGCGGAGTGCCGAACTGCAGAGTGCGAATGATCCCCCAGATACCGCCGTCGAAGTGGAACGACTGGAACGTGCGATAGAGATAATCACCCGGCACGCGGAACCGTCCGCCCGCCCCACCTTTCGGCAGGAAGTCAAAATGGGTGCCTGGCCCAACGCCACCTTGCGAGCCAACCCAATTCGAAAGCGGATTGCTGCCGATGGCTTGCGACTCACTGACGTAAGGCTCCGATTCCCAAATGTGACCGTGCAGCAGATAGTTGTCGTTGCGCGGATGTCCGCCGGGATGGAGCATGCGGATGCGTATCTCCTGGCCCAAGCCGGCAACAAACACCGGCGTCACCGGATCGCCACCGACCTGCGCGTTGGTTAGCACGTTGGTGAAATCAAACTCGCGCGTCTTTTCGAGTGGCGTGTTTGGAGCGAAGCCCATGCGTTTCCAAAGCGGCTCGGTACGGTAATTGACAGCTTTCTGGCCCGAGTCTTCCGGATCTTCTGCTTCAGCGAGATTAGGTACCGCGATGCCGAACTCGGTCGTTACCTCGCCGTTCAGTCCGTTGAAGCGCATGTTGATATCGTTCTGGAACATCGTCACAAACTCACGGAATGATGTTCCGTTAGATCTCGTGATCGTGACCTGGGCGCGTGTGCCCGAAGCATCGCTCCAGGTGGATGCTTTCGGCTCGATGATGAGCCCGCCGATCGCTCCCTTGTTAGTGTGCTTGATCGGATCGGCGGGTGAAAGATTCGAAGCGCCAAACTCAATCGCCGTGGCCACGCCGGTATTGTTTGGTCCTGTCGAAATATCGCCTGCGTACCACTGGTAAGTGACGGTTTGACCCGGAGCGGCAGTCTGAACGGGATTGAAGCCCACGTTCATGCCGTCGCTTCTGGTGACGTCGAAGAAAACCATTTGCGGGTGCAGTCCGACGTCGGCCGACGGTTTCACCTGATTAGCGTTGAACTTGTCGACAATCATCGGCATCGTGTTGAAGCCGTCGAGATCGAACTGTGTGCCCGCAGGCAACTGGTTTGTGAGTGCGAGCTCGATGCACTCGCCGGCACTCGCGCGCAGGATGAGCGGCTCAATGGCTATGCCAGATTTAAGTTTGCCGGTTAACGGATCGAGGTCTTCCGAACGGAAGAACATGATCGCCGTCGGGTCGTGAAGTTTGCCTCCGTTAGTCTCGCGTGGATTGTAGACAAGCGTGCCGCCCGGCAAAGCTTTCCGCGCCGTACTCGCAGTGACCTTGATGCCGCGTACCAGAGCTGTCTTCGGGCAGACGCCGTTGAAGTCTCCCTGATTGCTGAAATCGAGTGTGTTGCTCTTTGGATTGTTTGGCAATTCGAGCAAGTCAACTTTCTTCGTTCCGTAAACTCGCATCAGCCCCCAAAGACCATTCCACTGATCGTCAGCTCCTTTGCCTGGTTGATACAGATAATCCGCCGTCTTGCCGTCAAACTTACGTGGCAGTTGTGGCACAACAAACTCGAAGTGCTCGGAGATGCCCATCATCTGATTGTTACGGAAGCCCGAATTCAGCTCTGAAGGCTCGAATCTCCACTTGATGCCGTTGACTCCGAAGTTGTGACCTTCCTCATGCGCTCCCACCAGAATGCGAATCTGGACCGGGTCGTTTTCATAAGCCCTCAGCAGCGGCGTGAACGGATCGCCGGGTTGCACGTCGGACGTCAGTGGTGGATAGAAGTTTGGTTGCACGTTGAAGCGGCTGTCAGCGCGAACAACATTCGAGCGATAGACGTGCGAGAGATCGCCTGCGACACCGGCAGCCTGTTTGTTTGTGCCTGGATCGCGGACTCGCATTGCCACCGGCTCGTTACGATAGTTGACGCTCATCGTACCCACGTCGGCTGCTGCAATTGCTTCGGGACACGGCGGTGTAAAACTGCTGCCGGGACATTTCTCTGCCGGTTCGAGAAGGAAAGGCAATCCTACTTCGTCTTTCGCCGGCGGGTTCACTGGACGAAGCCCGTCGTAAGCAAGTTGAAAATCGGCAAACTCCAGAAGGAACTCGCGATAGCTCTTCGCGACGTCGGAAGTCAGGATGTCCGCGCGCCAGCTTGTTGGACCACCATCGAAGCGCGGCGGAACACCTGCGCCACCGAAAAGAACGCCCGTTTCCGGATGACGCCACTTCGAACCCTCAGGCTCGACAACGAGCCCGGCATAAAGGCCGGTCTGCTGGTGAGTGGACGGACCAAAGTGATCGTGCGTGAAGACTGTGCGCAGTGTGCGATCCTCGCCAAGGTTATTGAGCACGTTGTCTGCGTACCAGCGCTGCACCGTTGTTCTCGCGCCGAGTGTGCCGAAGAAAGGATGTGGTTTGGCTTTCGGGCAGACGGTGGTTGCGTCACGCGCATCACCCGAATCGACGCCAAGACAACCGTTGAATTTTCGAATAGCGCGAATGCGCTCGATGACTTCTTCGGGCGAAAAAGTTCCATCCTCGTAGTTGAAACCATTTGCCGCGCCGTCAGAAGCGAGTACGTCAAACTTCACGAGGTGGATGTGCTGGCCCATGGTGTCGGTCGGCGTTCGCACTTGAAAGTCGTCCTGAACGTAAACACGCGGGACCAGGTTGGTGTGCTGGAATGTGATGCAATCGTTGGTGTTGGCGCGGAAGAAGAGTGGCTCGGGCGGCTTTGTACCGTCGAGCGTCGCTTTTACGTCGCCCCACAACGCTGAGATACGCGACTGCTGGAAGTGCCATGCAGCTTTATTGAGCTTGATGTCGAGTTGAATGTTTGCGGCTTTGTAAAGACGCGGCACGCCGGCAGCGGCTCCCGTATCGTCTTCGCAAGGATCTGCGAGCGGAGCGCCGGCGACTTTCGGACGGCCATTGGTGATGAAATCCGCGGCTATGCCTTCGGGTGTGAAGCTTGGATGCTTACGCACGGCGTGGAAATCCATCGCCGCGATCTCCGTGGCGTCGCCACCCTCGGGAATGAACGTAGCCTGAGCTGTCTCGAGCGACTTATCAAAATCGAGACGCGCCTTCTCCAGGCTGAACGCTGGAAGCCTTTCTTTGTGATGAACAGCCGTGCCGCCGACGATGATGTGGCGTGGCAGTCCGCCATCGTCAATCGTATCGAGCGGAGGGTTTGGTGGCCGGTGTCCCGCCTTGGCAGGAACGAAGAATGGGTATCCCGGCACACTGGCAGTGGGCATCAGCGCCATCGCGATTGTCGGAATCGGGACTAAGGCTGGAATCGGAGTGCCTGCGGCGATCTCACCATCAGGAAGTTTGCGTGACGTGGATGTTGGTCGACCCGCGGCGTCGAGCTTTGTGCCGGCCTCGAACACATCGTGTACGCGAAACAGCTCCCACATACCTTGCGCGAAGTGCGGATAGAAGTGGCAATGGAAAATCGAGTCGCCAGGTGTCTTGTTGCGATTGCCGGCGCCGCCGTGCGCGATCTCGGTTGTGAATGAATAAGACGGCCCCTGCGACTGACTGTCGAGGTAGGTGGAATTGTCACTCTCAGGCGTGTGCAGCCATTGGTGCGCGTGCAAGTGATGGATGTGATGTTCTTTCGGTCCGGCGTGCATCACGCGCATCTTGACGTTGTCATTCAGGTACGCGTGGTGAACGTTTGATGGATCGTCGGGGAAGAACACCATTGTCGCCTTCGGACCGGTAATGAGCTGTCCGGCACTGTTTGTCGTGTTGGCCGGCACGTCGACGATTTGCGCCGGGTCGCCGATGGCCCATGATGATAGGAAAAACTCTTCAAACAAACATTCAGTACACTTCGCCATCGGTCCGACTCCGAACCGGTTAGCAAGAATTTCGGCGCCGATGCCACCAGTGCCGTAGTTGATAGCGAATCCGTCGCGGACACTGTGCAGAGTAAATGCTAACGGGTTCGGTGTTCCGTCTTTATTCGTGTCGTCAAACTGCGGGAATGCCTGCACCGCCTGGATTTCGTCGTGATAGACAACCGTGAATTCGCGGAACGGCTGATTGCGATCCGGTTCAACCGCATTGGGACGATAGGTGCCGGCTGGGAAATTGCCGCGGCCTGGTCCCGTGATGATCGCGTTCAGATCCGTGTGTACGATGTTGTTGTTTGCATCGAGCATCTTGAGGATCGGCGTGCCCGCGGGGCGCGTGCTGCCTGCCGGGTAAACGGCGTCGTAGTTAAGAACGGGCTGCAAGCCGGGCGTGGTCGCTGGCGTGCCGTCGGCGTTTTTGTTTTGCGCGAGCCGCATGTCCAGTTCGGTTACCTGGCTGCGATACCATTCAGCACCGCGTGGCTCGATGTTTATGGCGCCAAACAATCCCATCGGCAAGGATCCGCCGTCGCCTTCGCCGCCAGTTGTTGCGGCGGTGCTGTAGAGCAGGTGATTACCCTCTTTTTCGGCGTACAGGGTGTAGGTGATGCTGTTGCCGGGAGCGACGAGACTACTCGGGTTCTGGCCGACATTTGAGCCGTCGTCAAGAATGCTGTTTCTGAGTTGCAGGCCGACGGCGTGGATCGATGCGGTGCGAGTGGCTGGTTGATTGTCGTCGGCGCGATTTGGATCGAGGAGGTTTTGAAAGAGAATCTTGATGCAATCGCCGACGTTCATGCGGAGAACGATGGGACGCGCGCGTTTGTACTTTTTGAGTCGTACGTTTCCGGGCACGAGTCCGGCTGACGATTTAGCTTCCACGTCGCTTCGCAGCGCGTAGATCATTCCCGCCGGATTGACAGCGCCGAGGCGGTTGTAAAAGAACGGCTGATCGAAAGCGACGACGTCAGCTTTGATTGTTCGCTCACAGCTTGGCGCGGGAGTGATTTCCTGCGCGTTCGCTACGGCAGCGCACGCCAGCATCATTGTTAACACGAATCCGCCGAACGAGACGGATCTGGTCCACCGTTTCTGTGATTCCATGTTGTCCCCCTGAACTGACCCTTCGTTAGTGAGGTGTGCGACGGTAGGGAGGGCAATAAGTGTTCCCGCAATCTATTTAGAAAATAACTACAAGCGTGTTGCACCATAAACCACGAGATCGAGCGGTGTGTTTCACCGTGAATCACTATTTGTAGCCACAAAAAGGCACATGTTTAGTTAGTGGATGTGGTTACTTCCTGGACTTGAGGTTCGTCGGGGAGGGTGGCGCGGAGGCCGAAGCGACGGATTTTGCGATAGAGGGTGGGGCGATGGTAATTGAGGATTTGGGCCGTCTTCTTGATGTTGCCGCCCGTGCGCTCGAGGGTCTGTGCGATTGCTTCGCGCTCGATGTCCTCTTTTGTTAAATAAGGCGGAATCACGCAGCGAAAATTTGTCTGCGACGCGTGCAGGTGATCCGGCAAATCTTCGGGCATCAGATAATCTTCCTGCGCAAAGAGCACGGCGTGCTCGATAACACTCTCCAACTCGCGCACATTCCCGGGCCATGCATAGTGCATGAGAATCGCGAACGTTGACTGCGAAATCCCTCGCATTCTCTTCTTATACTTTCGCGCGAGTCGCTGCAGAAACGTTTCACTGAGTATCACCAGGTCGTCGAGACGTTCTCGTAAAGGCGGGACTTTTAACTTCACTGTGCTGATGCGGAAATACAGGTCCTGTCGCAACGTTCCATCGCGGATCATGTGGTCCGTATCGCGATTAGTCGAAGCGATCAGACGGAAGTTGACCGACACTTCGCGCTCATCTCCGAGCCGCCGCACTGTTCGTTCCTGCAACACGCGCAGTAGCTTCGTCTGAAGATAAACAGGCATCTCTGCGATTTCATCCAGCAGCAGCGTGCCTCCGGCAGTCGCCTCGATCAGACCGCGACGATCGTTGTGAGCTCCGGTAAACGCTCCTTTGCGATAACCAAACAGCTCTGATTCGATCAGGGTGCTCGGAATAGCGGCGCAGTTGATGCGCATGAACGGACGTCCGGATCGTTCGCTCTTATCGTGCAAAGCAGTCGCAATCATCTCTTTGCCGGTGCCTGATTCGCCTTCGATCAGCACTGACGCGTCTGACGGAGCAGCGGTGCGTATGATCGTGCGAACCTGTCGCAGCTTCGCGTTGTTCCCGACAATTCCAAAATCGTCATGCTGGTGCGCTCGCGTACTCTTGCGCAGACAGCTCTCCGCCTTAATCGCTTTGAATTGCAACGCTCTTTCGGCGAGCAGTAGAACTTGCTCAAACGCGAATGGCTTCTCGATGTAATAGAACGCGCCACGCTTGATCGCCTCGATCGTGATCTCGAGCGAGCCGTGCGCTGTCATCAGCACTACTTCGACTTCAGGAGCGGTGTGTTTGATGTGTTCGAGCAGTTCAATCCCGTCGGCGTCCGGCAGACGCAAGTCGAGAAAGACGAGATCAAACCAGCGTCGCGCGAGTAGAGCCTCTGCTTCTGCCGCGGTGGACGCCACGATTACGTCGTAACCGTGTTCGCTGAGAAGCAGCTCCAACCCGCCCGTAATCGTAACTTCATCATCAACTACAAGTATGCTTGCAGGCATTCCGGGATCGTCCTTGTTCGGAGCTACTGGGCGTGAGGGGATTTAGTGCGCGGTCCCTTGGGAGTAGGCACACAATAATCCACGGTTAATTTTTGAGAATGGATGTGAAGTTGCGGAGTTTTGGTTCTAAATCAATGACGATTTTAATGCGCTCTGAATTAAGAGGGCGGTGCGGGTGGCGCGTCCGGAAGAGTGATGCCGTGTACAGCTTCCCAGTCGTCGGTCGGCACCATCTCGATCGCGTCCCACGGACAACCGTCGAGAAACGCGCCGTCAGGACCTTTACTCGTACACTTCTGGCAGCCAATGCACAGATAAGGATCTACTTCGATTCGTCCAAACGGAGGATGATCTTCGTCCGGCACCCAGAACATACATGCTTCAATCGGACAGTACTCGATACACGCCGGTGAACCCGAGCAGCCGGTGCAGCAATCGGTGGTGATGGCGAGGATGCGCGGGCGCTTTTTCCGAGTGGCCTTTCCGTCGCCCTCGGACATCGGCCAGTGTTTGTCTACGATGTCGAACATCCGCTATTAAGCCTCACGTTTGCAGGTGGAATCCTCGTTCGACTCTAACATAGCTTTGCGCAAATCCTCAACGATTTGTGTCGATGACCCCTAATCCTTGCTGCCGGAATGTCACTAGCTTTAAACAAGTTAGTGAACGTCAAAATGGGGAGGAGCAGATAATGCAGGCAGTGACTGGAGTATTTAAATCACAAGATGACGCGGAAAGAGCACTTAATGAGTTAAGAAATCTTGGTATAGCGGAAAAGAGGATAGGAATAGTGAGACCGGGCAGTGCTCCGGAACGGCTCGAAGCGGGCTTGCCGGTCACGGATTCTGAAGATCCGGGCATGGGCCGGGCGATGGGCGCGACTGTCGGAGGCGCGATGGGAGCCGCTGGCGGTGCGACTGCGGGATTGGCGATTGCGAGTCTGGCAATACCGGGTATCGGCCCGCTGGTCGCATTTGGAATGGTTGGCGCGGCGCTGCTGGGCGTTGTTGGAGCGGCTGCCGGGTCCGCGGTTGGCGATCAAGTCGAAGAAGGACTGGGTGAGGGCATACCGCACGAAGATGTGTACCTGTACGAGGACGCTCTGCGCCACGGGCACTCTGTCGTCATTGCTTACGTGGACGAGGGAGATCAGGCCGATCGAGCGTCAGAGGCTATGCGTAGCGCGGGCGCTGAGGATCTCGACGTGTTGCGCGAAAACTGGTGGCAGGAGTTGAGAGACGGCGAAAGGGCGCACTACGGCAGCGACTTCGATCGTCACGAAGAGAACTATCGTCGTGGTTATCAGGCTGCGTTGCACCCGAAGCGAAGAGGGAAAACGTACACCGACGTCGAATCGGATTTGATCTCGGCTTACACGGGCTCTGTGCTTGACAGGCCGTTTCAGGCGGGTTATGAACGCGGTCAAGGCTATCGAAGCAAAGAAAAAGAAGTGGGAAACGGTTGAGAGATTTTCTCCTGAACGCTGCTGTTCTGATCGGGATACTGGTCGTCAGTGCGTTCATCACCAGTTGGTTTGCTCGTACGATGTACATTCGTTGTTCAGCCTGCGGCACTCTCAACGCGCGCCGGCGCCGGGAGTGCCGTTCGTGTAGTACCCAACTCAAAGATTAATCTCTGCGGCCCTCTGCGTATCTCCGCGTTCTCTGCGTTTGAGGGCGTTTCAACGCAGAGGACGCAGAGATACGCAGAGGATCGCAGAGAATAAATCAATGTCCACAACACAAATACCCCCCGAGTGGCGTACGCACGCCGAGCTCACTGATTACCGCGAAACACCCAGTTACGACGACACTGTCTCTTTCGCGCGGCGCCTCGCGCACGCGTCGTCTTCGATTGAATATGAAGGCTTCGGATTTAGCGGCCAGGGCAGGGAATTGCCGCTCATCATCGCCTCCGAGACCGGCACTTTCACTCCTGAAGCGGCCCACGCGCAAAACAAAGCCATCGTCCTGATTCAAGCCTGCATTCACTCCGGCGAACCCGACGGCAAAGACGCAGGCTTCGCACTCCTGCGCGACATCGCGATCACAAAGACCGCCACAGGAATACTCGAGAACGTCGTGTTGCTCTTCATCCCCATTTACAACACCGACGGCCACGAGCGCGCCAGCCCTTACAATCGCATCAATCAGAACGGCCCGTCGGAAATGGGTTGGCGAACAACAAGCACGTACCAGAACCTAAATCGCGACTACATGAAAGCCGATACGCCCGAAACGCGGGCTTGGCTTCAGCTCTGGAACCTGTGGCAACCCGATCTCTTCATCGATTGCCACGTCACTGACGGCGCCGACTATCGCTGCAACATCACGTATCACCACGAACATCACGCGGGCATCGATTCGGCAATCCTCGATTGGGAACGTGAAGTCTTCGGCGGCAAAGTCGCGCCCGCAACCGAAGCAGCCGGAAACATAATTTCCTGGTATCTGGAGTTTGTCGACAATCGCGATCTGACACTCGGCACACGCGACTTCAACGGCTCGCCCCGCTTCTCGACCGGCTTCGTACCGATTCGAAATCGTGCGGGAATCCTGATCGAGACTCACATGCTCAAGGACTATCGCTCGCGAGTGATTGGCACTTACGACTTCCTCCGCGCAGCGCTCACCGAAGTCAATCGCGATCCGCAACGTCTACGCCAAATTGGTCGCGAAGCAGACGAACGCACAGTCGCTGCCGGCACAAGCTACGACCCAACACCGAGTTTTCCACTCGACTTCGAGCTCACTGATGAATCGACACCATTCGAGCTCAAAGCATTCGAATACGAAACCGAACACAGTGAGATCTCAGACGACCTGCGCGTGATCTACGGCCGCGAGCCTCTCGATTTAACTATTCCGATGTATCAGACGTTTCGCGTCAAGACGGCTGTGGCGCCGCCGCTCTATTACATCGTTCCGGGGGAGTGGACGGAAGTGATCGGCGTACTGAGAGCGCACGGCCTGGAAATGAAGACGCTGGCCGCGTTTGAACCGATCGACGTGGAGAGTTATCGCTTTACGAACGTGACGTGGCCGTACGTGCCGTTCGAAGGACGACACATGCCGAGCTTCGACGTTGAGCCTACAGTCGAGACTAGAGTTTTTCCGCCAGGCTCGGTAGTCGTTCCGTTAGCACAACCCGCAGGCAAAGTGATTCTGAACCTGCTGGAACCACAAGCGCCTGACTCGCTCGCCCGTTGGGGCTTCTTCAATGCGATCTTCGAAGAAAAGGAGTATGCCGAACACTACGTGCTCGAGACACTCGCCCGCGAGATGCTGGCAAACGATCCCAATCTACAGCAGGAGTTTGAGCAACTACTTGCGCTGGATCCGGAATTTGCTGCGAGCCCTGCCGAGCGGCTGCGGTTTTTCTATAGACGTTCGCCCTACTGGGATCCCCAAATGAATCTTTATCCAGTAGGGCGAATCATTAGTTTGATCGATTTACCACTAGCCTAGATTTTAGACGCCCGACGAATCTCGTTTTTACGGACAGTGTCGGGCGTCGAGCAGGGCAAACAGTGTGCGTTTGCCTATACGACTGGACGACGACCTCCAATTATGTTGATAAGCAGCACCACCAGCGCAATCACTAGCAGAATATGGATGAACCCACCAATCGCGTAACCACTCACCACGCCGAGTAACCACAGGACCAAAAGAATTACAAAAATCGTCCAAAGCATTTCGTTCTCCTCCTTTTGTTAACCACGCCCCCAAATCTCGTTGTCTCGTTGGTACAAAAGCAATCGCGATGTGTAGTCAGCAACGTCCATGCCGTTTAGGTTTTCAGCAATTTCCGAGTGTTTTGACAAAGAGCGCGTACGGAAACATAGCAGTCAAGCCACTGATAAGACGGATTCGCGGACGGATTCACGCGGATTCTGTCCGTGTATCTCAAAATATTCACGATCTGGTTCTGGACTTAACACATTGCTCGCTGGTAAAGTGAGCACTAGCGTTTCGCGCCGTCGGGCGCGTTGATGTTTTTAGAGCCTGTCTCGGTTTTCGCGCTGGTCCTTCCTTTGAAGTTCCGTCGCTTTTCTAACCCCGATTCTTTGGTTTGTTAATTTTAATGGTCGCCCGGAGGTTTACTCCGCCAGACCTTGCTGGAGGTTTTTATGCCCACCCCCACGCCGCGGGTATCCGTACGGACACGAAAAGTCGCACTTGTAGGCCTGGTCATAACTCTTTCGTTCTTAATTGCTGCCACAGTTGTCAACTATCTTCGCGAACAACCTCCCGTCCAGAAGATCAACTACTCGCAGCTTTACGGTTTAGCGGAAACTGGCGGAGCGGTTGCGCTCTCGGTTGAAGGTGAAACGCTGACCGTCACGAAAGCTGACGGCTCGATTGTCGTTGCGACCGTCACCGGTGAGACGACGCAGCACGAGGTCGTGCAACTCTTTCGGAAGAACAATGTGCCGGTGGAGTTTCGGCCGTTGCAGCCGGGACTGTTGTCGAACGTAGTGAGCTGGTTGCTCCCGATTTTGACCTTGGGACTGATCGGCATTGCCGGTTGGCGCATTTACGCGAGCATGAGTGGGCGCGGATCGTTTGAGCTGGAAAATCACAGCGGCAAACAGAACGTCGGCTTTGAAGACGTTGCTGGAGTGGATGAAGCACGCGCCGAGTTAACCGAAACGATCGAGTTTCTCCGCAATCCCGAGCGATTCAGCCGGCTGGGTGGACGTGTTCCGCGTGGCATCCTGCTTTACGGCCCTCCGGGCACGGGCAAGACGCTGCTCGCGCGCGCGGCCGCGAAAGAAGCGGGCGTGGCATTTCTTGCTGCCTCCGGATCGAGCTTCCAGGAGAAGTTTGCCGGACTGGGCGCGGCGCGAGTGAGACACCTGTTTGCAAAGGGAAGAAAACTTTCACCCTGCATCATCTTTATCGACGAGATCGACGCTCTTGGACGCCAGCGCGGACGTGGCGGCGACTCTGCATCGGCGGATCAGGATCAGACGCTCAACCAGTTGCTGGTCGAAATGGACGGATTCGATCAGTCAACGGCGGTCGTGGTTATTGCTTCGACGAACCGGCCCGACATTCTCGACAAAGCGCTCACGCGACCGGGAAGATTCGATCGCGAGATCGCGGTGAACCTCGCCGACGTCACTGGTCGTGAAGCGATTCTGAAAGTTCATGCACGCAATTTGAAACTCGAAGAGGGACTCGATCTTCAGTGGATCGCGCGCGGAACTCCGGGTTTCTCCGGCGCCGAGCTCGCGAACCTGATGAACGAAGCGGCGATTGCAGCAACGCGCGATGACGCGGCGGCTGTTTGTCGCAAGCACGTTGAGATTGCGCGCGATCGCATTCTGATGGGCGCCGAACGGCAAGGCTTCATGATGGACGATGATGAGCGCTACGCCACCGCGGTCCATGAGGCGGGTCACGTTGCGGTTGGTTTGGCGGTTGAGAACGGCGATCCGATTCACAAGGTTTCGATTCTGCCGCGTGGACGGGCGCTGGGTGTGACGCAGTCGTTACCCGAACGCGATCGGTTCATGAAGAAGCGTGAGTATCTCGAAGATCAGATCGCGTTATTGCTTGGTGGCCGTGCGGCGGAGCAGGTGTTGCTCTCGACGATGACCGCGGGCGCTTCGAACGACATCGAGCGCGCCGTTGAGATCGCGCGGGCGATGGTGAGCGAGTTTGGCATGAGCCGCCTCGGGCCGATTCATCTCGGCCAACCCGACTCGCCACACAGCCAAAGCCTGCTCGACAAAGTCGAAGAAGCAACGAACGAGTTAATCAATAAGCAACTGGAGCGAGCCTGCGCCATCGTCACTGCCGAGCAGGAATCGATTGGCCACCTCGTCGAGATGCTGATGGAGCGCGACACCCTCGACGCAGACGAGATCCTGAGCTGCTTCAAGCGCGAACGACGCGCCGCATAAAGTACAGAAAGAATTAGCCACAAAAAGGCACATAAAGCACAAAAGAAGAGAAATGGGTTTTACTTTTGTGTTTTATGTGCCTTTTTGTGGCTAATGAGCGAGGGCGTCGGGATGTTCGGAGATTTCTCGGATGGCGCGGCTGCGCCCGCGTTTTGTGACGACTGCAACGCCCGCGAAGATGAGCAGCGCGGCGATGATAGTTCGGGAGTTCCATTCCTCGCCGAGAAACAATGGCGCGAGGCCAAAGGCGATCAGTGGTTGCAGGTAGATGTAAATCGCTACCGTGCTTGGCGGGACTTTCGTGAGTGCCCAGGCGTTGAGATAGTAAGCTCCGACTGTTGGAAAGATGATGATGAATGCGAGCGTGAGCCACACGACCGCGCTGATCGCGCCAGGATTCTCTTGTTGTAGTGAATAAATTCCGACCGGAATCGTAACCAGCGATCCCACCAGAAAGATCCACGTGATCACGTTCAAAGCACCGTAACGCTCGAAGAGAGTTTTCGAGATCACGATGTACAGCGCGTATAGCAGCGAGTTGCTCACGATCAGCAGATTGCCCGCCGTCGTTTGCGCCGACAGATCCGCGCGCAACGGATTTACGAGATAAACAACACCGCTGGCAGCTAAGGTGATGCCGAGCAGTCGTCTCAGCGACAATTGATCGTATCGAAAAAGAATGCTGACAAAGAGCGCGAACACGGGAATGGTCGTGCTCAGCAGTGTGGCGTTGATGACCGTGGTGAGCGAGAGGCCTTTAACGAACAGGAACTGATTGCCGACCACGCCCGTCATGCTACACAGCACTAGTAACAAGATATCCTTGACGGGCATTCGGAAGAGTGGCGTGATTTTGCGTTGCAGCAGTGCGAAGGCGAGCGCTGCGCCCGTCAGCCGGCATGCAGTCAGGCTCGACGGCGACATGGCTCGCAGCACGACTTTGCCGAAGATGGGCCAGGTGCCAAAAAGTATCTGGACCGCGATCAGAGCCAGATGAGGACCGAGCGTGTCGCGGTATTCTCTCACACGACGAGGTACAGCGGATTCTCCAGGATCTTCTTGAAGGTTTGCAGAAACTTTGCGCCGGTGGCGCCGTCGATGACGCGATGATCGCACGACATCGTCACGCGCATCATCTGCCGGATCACGATCTTGTTGTCTCGCACGACCGGTTTCGCACTCATGGCGCCGACGGCGAGTATCCCGCCCTCAGGCGGATTGATGACTGCGGTGAACTCGTCAATTCCAAACATTCCCAGGTTGCTGATCGAGAATGTCGCGCCCGTGTACTCCTCGGGCTTCAGCTTGCGCGAACGCGCGCGCTCCGCCAGCTCGCGTACTTCGGCGGCGATCTGGCTGAGTGGTTTTTGATCGGCAGCGCGAACGACAGGCGTGATCAACCCGTCTTCGATCGCAACCGCGACGCCCATGTCGACGTGTTCGTAGTAACGAACGAATTTCTCCTGAAACGAAGCGTTGACTTCCGGATGCTGCATCAGTGCCGCCGCTGCGACTTTGATAATCACGTCGTTGATACTGATCTTGAGATCCGGATCGAGAGCGTTGATGCCGCGGCGCATTTCCGCGGCACGGTCCATCTCGATCTCTGTCGTGAGAAAGAAGTGCGGCACGGGGCCCAGCGAGGTGACGAGTCGTTTGGCGATTACTTTGCGAATCTCGCTCGCGGGCTCGTCGCGATAAGCTGATGCTCCGATTTGCGGAACCTGTCCGGGTTCGACGGCGCGCGGATAGCTCGGCGCGGCTTTCGGCTGGCTGATTGCGGCTTCGATGTCGCGCTTGATGATACGTCCGCCCGGTCCACTGCCTTGAAGAGAACGCAGATCGATGCCGGCTTCGGCTGCCATGCGAGCTGCAAGCGGCGAGACGATTCGTCGTGCTGAATCAGAAGCGACTGCCTGGGGCGCCTGTCGACCATCGGCGCTGGGTGCAGGTTGCGCGCTCGCTGCCGCGGCTTTCGCCTGCGGAGGTGGCGGAGGCGCAGGCGGCTCCTGCTCCTGTTTCGGCGGCTCCTGCTTTGCCGGCGCGGGCGCTTCAGACAACAACGACGCGATGTCTTCGTTGGGCTCGGCGATCACCGCGATCATCTGGCCCAGCGGCGCTGACTGTCCTTCGTTGATCAAAATCTTGCGCAGGACGCCGTTCGAGAGGGCTTGCATTTCCATCGTCGCCTTATCGGTGTCGATTTCGGCAAGTGGCTCGCCCATGGAGACCTTGTCTCCCTCTTTCTTCAACCAACGCGAGATCTGTCCCTCCTCCATCGTGGGGGAGAGCTTCGGCATGATTACCTTCGTGGCCATAATCTGTCTAATCTGTGGAAAGGGCTTTAATCGATGTATGCGACTTCTTTGACAGCAGCGACAATCCTGTTCACATCCGGTATAGCAAGATTCTCGAGGTTCTTCGCGTAGGGCATCGGCACGTCCGCGCCCGACACGCGCTTCACCGGCGCGTCGAGATAATCAAACGCGCGCTCCATGATCTGCGTACTGATCTCCGCGCCAACGCTACAGATCGGATGCGACTCCTCCGCGACCACCACCCGATTCGTCTTCTTTACTGACTCGACGATCGTGTCGATATCGAGTGGCCTGATCGTGCGCGGATCGATCACCTCGCACGAAACGCCCTGCTGCTCAAGCTGCTCCGCAGCCTTGAGCGCAATCGGCACCATCAACGAGCGCGCCACGATCGTCACGTCTTTTCCTTCGCGCTTCACATCTGCAACGCCCAAAGGAATCGTGAAATCAGGATCGTCCGGAACTTCACCTTTGTTGCCGTACATCCGTTCCTGTTCGATGAAGATGACCGGATCGTCATCGCGAATCGCAGACTTCAAAAGCCCCTTCGCGTCGGCGGCCGTTGAAGGCATCACCACTTTCAATCCGGGAAAGTACGCGTACCACGACTCGAGCGCCTGCGAGTGCTGCGATGAAACCTGAAACGCCGAGCCACCTGGGCCACGAAACACTACGGGCACATTGAACTGTCCGCCCGACATGTAAAGCATCTTCGCGGCAGAGTTGATGATCTGATCGGTGGCGAGAATCGAGAAGTTGAAAGTCATGAACTCGACAACGGGTCTCAGCCCGGCCATCGCCGCGCCCACGCCAAGCCCGGCAAAGCCGAGTTCAGTGATCGGCGTATCGATGACTCGCTTGCCGCCGAATTCGTGGAACAGGCCTTTACTGACTTTGTAAGCGCCGTCGTATTCGGCAACTTCCTCGCCCATTAAAAAAACTTTTTCGTCGCGGGCCAACTCTTCTCGGAGGGCCTGATTTAGTGCTTCTCGGATCGTAATTGTCGCCATGATTTATTTGCGGCCTGGTTCGATGGGGTTTGCGTAGACGTCTGTGTAGAGCTCTGCCGGATCCGGCAACGGACTCTCCTCGGCGAAACGCAACGCGTCTTCAACCTCTTCACGCACCTTGCGATCGATTTCGTCGAGCGCGTTTTGATCGACGATCTTCTCCTCGAGCAGACTCGCGGAGAAGAGTTTGATCGGATCGCGCTCCTGATACTTCTCGATCTCGGCGCGCGTGCGATAGTTGCCGGGGTCAGACATCGAATGGCCCATGAAACGGTAAGTGCGGATTTCCAGCAGTGTCGGCAGATAGTCTTTGCGAGCGCGTTCGACTGCTCGCAACATCGCTTCACGAACGGCGAGCACGTCCATGCCGTCTACAAACTCAGACGCCAGGTCGTAAGCGCACGCTTTCTGCGCGATGTCACTCAGAGACATCGCCCGCGCGAGAGAAGTGCCCATGCCGTACTGGTTGTTTTCGCAGATGTAGATGCAGGGAAGTTTCCAGAGTTGGGCCATGTTTAGCGACTCGTGGAAAGCGCCCTGGTTCACTGCTGCTTCGCCAAAAAAGCAAAGCGTCACCTGGTCTGTGCCCTGGTATTTCGTGGCGAACGCGGTTCCGGTTGCGAGCGGAATCTGGCCGCCGACGATCGCATGACCACCGAGGAAGCCGAGGCTCTTGTCAAACATGTGCATCGAGCCGCCTTTGCCTTTCGAGCATCCGGTGGCTTTGCCGAAGAGTTCCGCCATGATCGATCTCGACGACATTCCTTTCGCCAGCGCGAGCCCGTGTTCACGATAACTGGCGAGCACGTAATCGTCTTTGCGAATGGCGGAAATGGCGCCGACCCCAACTGCTTCCTGGCCGATGTAAAGGTGACAGAACCCGCCGATCTTGCCGGCGACGTAAGCTTCTGCCGACTTCTCTTCGAAGCGACGGATCAGAAGCATTTGCCGGTAGAGTTCGATGAGTTCTTCGTGGGAGAGTGCGTTTAGCCGATCCTTCTGGCGCTCCTTGGCCTCGTGTCTTTCCTGTTTGAGCTGGTTTTGATCGATATCCGGAGGTGCATCCATCACACCGGTAGAGCTGTGCTGCTCTTCGGCTTGGGCGGCTGAAGGGGGTGCTGCTGTTTGTTTGCTCATAAAAGGTCGGATTATAAGCGAGAGATGCCTTTAAAAGAAAACATAGGTCCTATAGAACGTATAGGACCTATATTCGGGCTGAATTGTTGACATTTACTAGGTCATCATGTCGATCGAGCTGACGCCGGCGCTGGCGACCGTGAGGATGGCTTTGCGCGCGTTTTTGTCCTGCTGCATGCGGCGCGCGGCGGCAGACAAGAGTTCCTCGGAGGTTTCACCGTCGTCAGGGAAACAGGCGACGCCGAGGCTGACACCGAGCCCGACCATCGTACCGTTGCGTACAGAGAACAGTTGCTCTTCGACTGCGTTTCGCATTCGTTCGCTGATCGATACCGCCATCTTGCCTGAGGCCATCGGCATGATCGCAACGAACTCGTCGCCGGCATAACGAGTCAGAATGTCCATCTGCCTGAGCTCGCGACGAACCACTCCCGCGACACTCGCCAGCAGACGGTCGCCGATCGAATGTCCGTACTTATCGTTAACGATCTTGAAGTCGTCAATGTCCATGCACACGACCGACAGCGGCTCTCTGTTCATGCGCTGGCACTCGGCGAGACGCTGTTCGAGCATCATGTAGAAACCACGCGCGTTTGGTAGCTCCGTCAACGGATCGACGAGGGCACTCTCGCGCGTCTTTTCGTAGGTGAGAGCGTTGTTGAGAGCGCTGGACGCGTGCTGGCAAACCGATTCCAACAGACGGACGTGTTCGGTGGTGTAGGACGTGCGGCTTTGTGAATAGACCGAAATCGCTCCGAACGCACCGTCTTCACGCACGAGCGGCGATACGAGCACACCGCGAAAACGCTTTGCGATCTCTTCGGGAATCCCGACCAGATCCAGATCCGGCGACGCGTTGCACATCGAACGTGCATTCGCTATCACCCAACCCGTAATGCCGTCGCCGATGTTGATTCGCCTGCGTTTGAAGAGCTCGACTTCTTCGCCAACGACGTGCGCCGCAATCGCTTTGCCCGACGGATCGTCAACCAGGTAGATGACGCACGTGTCGAACGGCACGATTGCTCGCAACTTGTTCGCGATCAGGGTCACGGTGTCGCTCAGGTTGAGCGAAGAACCGATCGTCTGCGCGATCTCATGAAGTGCGAAGACTTCCCGCTGCGCTTCACTGATGGTCCTGAACACTGAAGACTCTTCGGCGACGCCGAGAATGTCGGGCGCAAGACCAGCATCGGGTTTTGTCGCCGTTTGATTGTCGAATTCGGGTGTGGAAGCAACTTGCTCCTGAATGTCCTGCGAGTCGATCAGCCGGTCAAACTCTTCCACGTGCTGAGTGAAGACCTCAACCACCTTTGGATCGAACGCCGTTCCCACCATGCTGCGCAGCAGCGCCAGCGATTCCTCGCGTTTCATGCCCTTGCGATACGGGCGATCGCAACGCGTCGCATCGTAAAAATCGACGACCGAGATTATCCGTGCGATGAGCGGAATCGCTTCGCCCTTCAGTCCCTTCGGGTAGCCACTGCCGTCCCACTTCTCGTGGTGATAGCGGACGATGTCTTCAACCGGGTAAGGGAAGTTGACGCGCTTGAGAATGTCGCCACCGACCGTCGGGTGGATCTTCATCTTCGCGAATTCCGCTTCGGTGAGTTTGCCTGGTTTGTTGAGAATGTATTCAGGCACGGCGAGCTTGCCGATGTCGTGCAGCAACGCGCCGGCGTGGAGCGCGCTTATCTCTTTCTCCGAGACGTTCAAGAGTGTACCCATCTGCGCCGCGTAGATCTGCGTGCGACGCACGTGACCGTGAGTCGTCTGGTCCTTCGCATCGATTGCGATGGCCAGCGACTCGATGGTGTTCATGTGGATGGCCGCCATCTCTTCCGCGTGCTGGCGGCGCTCGGCTTCCGCGTGCAGCACTTCTTCGAGGCGTCGCTCGTTGAAGCCGTAAAGCAGGTAGACGAGGGCAGCGATCAGCAGGCCCAGGACGGCGTAGGTAAGATTTTTATCCAGAATTGCTGCGTAAAACAGAACCGCCGAAGCAGCGAGCGCACTCACGACAATGATTCCAGCCATGAGAGCGGTGCCCTTCGAGTTGGTTTTCAGCATTGCCGGGGCTCAGTCCTTTCGAAACAAGAGCTTGGTAGGACAGTTGTAGGTGATTTACGCGCGCTTGGTAAGGTGCCAAACATTGTTGGCACGGCGTTAAACTATAACCTTGCCAGCCTGTTACGTCAAGGTATTTGAGAGCGCCTCCTTCGAGGCGCTCAATTCTATGGTGCGATTCTGAACGTGCCGCCGTTGCTCTGGCGTGAGTGGGCGAAGATGCTCGCCGTACACGTGCCGGGCGCCAGAGTATTCGGTAACCGGAAGACCACTTGCGTGAACTCGGAATCGCGCAGTGGGCGCACGTCTTCGGCAGGGAGGTTGAAGAACTGACCCGTGCTCGATTGCAATATCACGCGTACGGCTGATGGCGATTCGCCAGGATTCAACTGCAAATTCTGAGCAAACAGCATCACCCGCGTATTCTCGTTAATGCCGGGCGTATACCAGTCCGGCATAAAGAGGCTGAAAGGATCTCTAAGCGCGAGAACTGCCTCTATGGCTGCCGCCTGGCCCGCATTCGGACCCGAGTCCTCGAGGAGCAGCCCAAGCTGGTCGTCATCGAGGATCGTACCGAACCCCTGATTGGCGATAAGGTTTGCGCCATTAGAGTTTGACAGAACAACACGGAAGATCTCATTCGCTTCGGCATTTGTGTCGCCGCATATAGTTATGGGGACCGCAAAGGCCGTGGTTCCTGCTGGGAATGAAAATGAGCCGGAGGCACTTACGTAATCAATGCCCTGGCTATTGTTGCACTTGACACCGCCGAACGCGCCGAGGTTCGACGTGGCAAAGTCGACACTAACCGCCCGTCCCGTAGCCGCTGAAAGATTGATGGTAAACAGTGCTTCTCTCGTTTCGCCTGTATTACCTTCAGTGACTAGTACATCGTTTATAAACAGAGTTGGAGTTGTGGTGCGGTCCTGAATAGTAATCAACAAAGTGCTCGGCGCTCCGAGGGACTCGAGAGTTGGGGTATTGCGCAACGAAAGAGTGAAGGTTTCATTCTCTTCCGTCGTTGCGTCGTTGGTAATCGGAATCTGTATCGTCTTGCTTGTTTCACCGGCAGCGAAAGTCAACGTACCTGAGCTGGCGGTATAGTCCTTACCTGCGATGGCAGTGCCATCGGCAGTTGCATAGTCAACACTCAGACTACCGGCAGTGCCGCCCGTGCGAAGAACTGTTACCGGAAGCGTACCGACATCTTCGATGGCCGCAATTGAACTGATGCTGAATTGCAGACTGCCGGCAGCACCCGTACCGTCAGCGGCCGAAAACTCGGAGGTGTTTCCATTCGGATCGGTCGCCGTTGCCGTGATGACTCGACCGGGAGCCAAACCGACTGGGAACGTCCTATTGAACGTGGCATCGCCGTTGCCGTCCGTGCTTACGGATGCAGTGCCGAAGAACTGGGCTCCCTCTCCATTTCCTGAAGGATCGACAGCCGCATTCGAATAGAAGTCGATATCAAAAGACGTGTTTGGTATCGACTTCAAGCTTCCCTGAATCGTCGTGCTGTTGCTCGACGACGTCACGCCCGTTATAACCGGGAAGTTTTGCAGTTGGTTTGGACCAGTGTCGCTATCAACGCCGTCATTCGCAGTGACTCCGTTTATTCCCAGATCGATGCCCAGATCGTCGTTCGAGAAAATGGAATTGCCGCGAATGGAATTGGCGGTGCCGGTGGAGACCGTAATGCCTGGACCACCATTAAAGGCGATCTTGTTGGCGGCCTCAGGCTGCGTGCCGCCGATCGTGTTACCTACTGCGTCAGTGATCGCAATACCTTGATTAATATTTGGCAGCGGTCCAGTTCCAGTTGCGTTCAGTCCGATATAGTTTCCCTGAATGACATTTCCGACTGCACCCGAGAAGGAGCCGCCGATTTGAATGCCGATCGTATTTCCCGAAATGACGTTTCGCGCGCCTTCAACAAGACCACCGACCAGGTGGTTACTGCTTAATATACTGATGCCTGCGACACTGCCACCGAGGGCGCGAGTGCCGGTAACGTCAGTTCCAATGTAATTACCCTGCACAGTGGTTGGTAAAAAGGTGGAGCTGAAGCTGTTGAAGCCCAGGACAACGTTTCCGGAATTACCGTTTGCAGAGATGATGTTCCGCGCCGCCGGCTCAGTGCCGCCGATCAACACATTATCAGTGGCAACAACACCACTATCAGTGTTACCCAGAGCCAAAGTGCCGGTGATATCTGTTCCGATGTAATTGCCCTGTACTTTACTTCCGGCGCCGCGGATGCCAACAGCCTGTCCCTGATTGCCTGAGATGATGTTCCTCGCTCCCGGCGTAACGCCGCCGATCAGCATGTTCAGCCCCAGAGCCTGGATACCGAGCGTGTTGGGAAGTTTGATTGTGCCGGTAACGTCTGTTCCGATCAGATTGCCTTGAATCGTGGTAGCGTTGCCGTTAGTCACAATTGCAGATCCATTTCCCGAAATTAGATTGCCTGCTCCAGCCGCAGTGCCGCCGATGAGGTTGTTGGTAAACTCCGCGCTGAAGATCCCGATTCCGGTGTTATTGCGAACCGCAGCGGTTCCTGCTGCATTCGTTCCGATAAAGTTTCCCTGAATAACGTTGGAGGATCCGGAGATCTCGATACCCGTTGAGTTGCCGGAGATCACGTTGCGGGTGGCGCTCGTGGTACCTCCGATCACGTTATTGGATGAGTTGGTTAGCTGAATTCCGCGACTATTTAGCCGAGCAGTCGTTCCGTCCGGAGCGATGCCGATATAATTTGCCTGAATCACATTGTTGTCGCAGGTATTCAACACGATGCCATTACCGCTACCGAAATTAGTACCAAAATTACCAACCGCTAACCCGCGTACGGTGCTGCCGCCGGCTTTGATGACCAGGCCGTTCCCATTGCTCCCAACCCCTGATCCATTAAGTTCGATAAGCGGTGTGCCCGCGTATCCGGGTTGAGTGGTCCCGTCAATAACGACGCGCTCCGTAATGTCAGGCAGTGAAATCAGCAGATTAATCGTCTTCACTCCTGATCCCGGAATGTTGAAGGTGATCGTGTCCGTGCCCGGCGTCGCATTGGCGTTAATGATGGCGTCGCGCAACGATCCGCTACCGTGATCGTTCTCGTTTGTCACCACAAAACTCTGGCGTGTAGCTGCGAAGTTTGCGGTTTGGTTAGCGTTCAGGCCATTGAACGTCAGGCTTGCTGGACTAAAGTTGAAACCACTAGTCGACGGAGTCACGGTGTAATTGCCACCATCGATGAGCTCAAATGAATAGTTGCCGTTACTATCGGTGGTCCTTAGCCCGGACTGAGATCCGCTGAGCGTCACCGTGACGCTGCGTAAGGGAGCACCATTCTCCGTTATCTGGCCGCTAATGGAGTGGAACTCCGAATCACTGGTTAGCGCGCTAAAGTCCAAAACCTGATCGCTGTTGAGATTGTTGAAAGTCTGGCTCGCCGGCGTCATGGTGAAGTGGGCCTTGTTAGCGCTGACCGTATAGTTTCCTCCCTCACGCAATCTCGAGAACTGGTAAGAGCCGTCACTTTCGCTAATCACGCTCGTCAGCGACGTTCCATCACTCAAGACAACTTCTGCCCCACCGAGAGGAGCGCCGGGTGCGCCGTTATTCAACACGCGGCCACTGATGATGTACGAAATTCCCAACTTCGAGATGAAGGCATCATTGAAACCGCGGTTGAAAGGCTGATAGGAATCAGGAGTGACCGGAAATCCCAGCGACGACGTCACACCGGTAACGTAAGCATTGCCTGAAGAGTCGACAGCGATGCCAAAAGCTTGACCGTTAGTGCTGGAGAAACTCTGAGGATTGGGAGAGCCGCCAATAAACGTCGAGTAAAGCAGGGCACTGCCGGCCGAATTGATTTTAGTTACAAACGCATCGGAACCGCCGGCTGCGGCTGACGCGAGATACAACGTTGACGGTTTCTGGGGATCGATCGCAAGCGCTACAGTCTGGAGCGTACTGAGTCCCTTGTTCACTGGAACCCACGTTTGCCCGTTGTTAGTGCTCTTGAAAAGGCCCTGGGGATTAAAGTTGAACGAACTGGTTAACACATAGGCTGTTGAGGCGCTGACGGGATCGAGAACGATCTTCCCTGTCAGGGAAGGTATCTGCGTCCAGTTAGTGCCACCATCGACGCTTTTAAACAAACTCAGGTCGGTGCCGGCGTACACTAATCCCGCTGTAAGCGGACTGACGGCAACAGAGCGTACGGCTGAACCTGCCACTGGCAACCCGAGATTTTGCCACGTCGTTCCCGCGTCGGGAGTTTTGTAAACTGCGCCCGGGGTCACGGCGTCGCCGACATAGATCGTCGAATGGTTCAACGGGTCGATAACAATTGACGACGGAACCAACGGCGGCGCACCCGCTACCGGCGCCCAATTATCCGCTCCATCCGTAGTCTTGTAGAGGTGATTTCCGGCGACACAACAGAAACTCACACCCGCATAGATCGTATTCGGTGTGACCGGATCGATAGCAAGACTAATAGGATCCGTTTGATTTAATCCGTTGCTGCGGAGATTCCAGGTACTTCCGCCGTCGGTGCTCTTATAGACGCCGCTGCCGCTGCCAAAATTAGTAACCGCCACATAGAGCGTAGAGGGTGCAGACGGATTGATAACCAGCGCGGTCACGTTGCGGTTCGCAAGTCCGTTGTTCATCGGCGCCCACGTTCTACCGCCATTCGTGCTCTTGAAAACGCCGTTACCTGATCCCGCATAAATCGTTGAGGTCTCCGTCGGATTGATTACTAAAGCCGTAACCGTGCTCCCTCCAAAATTGTTGGATACAGCGCCTCCGAAACCGTAATTGTCGTTGGTCCAATTTGCAGCGCCGTCGATGCTTTTGTACAGCGGGCTCTTGGTGCGCAGTGCGCCCACAACGAGTGGGAAATCTCCGGAATCGCTGAATCCGGCTACATAGGCATTGTTTGCTGAGTCAACAGCAATGCCACGACCCTGCTCAAATCCCGCTCCACCGAGGTAGGTGGACCACACAAGCGCCGAGCCCTGACTATTGAGCTTGGTTACAAATGCGTCTGAATTAAACCCAAAAGGACCACCCCCGGTGTTTGGTTGAATCGCATTCATCGTGGGGAAGTTCGTTGAATTGGTAAAGCCGGTGATGTAAGCGTTTCCGGACGAATCCGCCGCAATTCCGAAACCAGTCTCATCACCAGAGCCACCAAGGTAAGTGGAATAAGTCAGTGCGCCATCGGCCGTGAGTTTGGTGACAAAAGCATCCCCGACATTGAACTGCGGCCCGCCGAAGGTCGGCTGAAATGCATTTGCGATCAGGAAGTCGGTTGAATTCGTTCTGCCCGTTACATAAACATTGCCGGAGTTATCGACGGCGACCGCTTGCGCCGCCTCGCACTGGCTGCCGCGGAGGTACGTCGAAAAAACATATGACGGAACAGCGGGATTCAACTTCGTCACGAATCCGTTGGAACAGGTGTCGGAAGCGGGCGGCGCTGACTGTACGGCGTTCGCAAGGGGAAAATTCAAAGAAGTCGTCTGGCCTGCGACATAGATGTTTCCATCTGCGTCGACTGCAATGCCGTTGCCAGTCTCCTCGTTACTTCCTCCGAGAAGCGTCGAAAACAACACGCCCGAGCCCGATGCATTCAATTTAGTGGCAAAGGCGTCCGTGAAAAAACCCGAACCCGTTCCGGCGTACAAGACAGATGGATCGTTAGGGTGCACGACGAGGGAACGAACAAAGAAATTCCATAGACCAGCATTTGCGCTGGTCCAGTTAGCTCCTCCATTCGTAGATTTGATAATGCCGTTGCCGCTGACTGCCGCGTACACGGCCCCGGCCGTCGCCACCATCGCGTTGATCTGACTCTGTGGTACTTCGTTCGTCAGCGGAGTCCACGAAGCGCCGCCGTTCGTACTCTTGTTGATGCCTCCCGAAAAGGCATGGCCCGTATAAATCGTTGCCGTATTGGAAGGATCGATTGCAATGGCATTGATGTTTGTCGGACTGGGGCCGCCCATCCCATTGTTCATTGCCGTCCAGACTCCGCCGCCGTTTGTCGACTTAAAGAGACCGTTATTAGTCGTGCCGGCGTAAATCGTCAGCGGCGCCGTTGGATCGATCGCGAGTGCGCGAATAGTCGGAGTGCCGGACACACTGAAGTTGTTTTGCGCAATCCAGCTCGCGCCGCTGTTAGTACTCTTGAACACACCATTACCCGCGCCGACATACATTGTCGAAGGCGTGACCGGATCGAACACGATAGTAGACACGGACGAAAAGAACAGCGGCGCCGTATTAATGGTAGTCCAGTTGTTACCGCCATCAGTTGATTTGGAGATGCCACTAAAAATCGATACGTAGACAACTGAAGAATTCGTGGGATCTACTGCCAATGCGGTGGCAAACGAAGGACTTGATAAGCCGGTGGAGGGTGTCTTGGTCCAGGTCGTTCCGGCATCAGTGCTGCGATAGATTCCATCCGAGGTTGCCGCGTAGATTGTGGTTGGAGTGTTTGGCGCGACCGCTACCAGACTCACGTCGCTAATCAGTCCCGAATTCTGATTGTTCCAGTTTACGGCGGCGTCAGTAGTCTTGAAAAAGCTGCTGGTTGTTTTTAAGCCATTGACGATGGGAAAGTCGCGCGCAGACGCGGTTCCGGTGATGTGAGCATTGCCGGCGGAATCCACCGCGATACTTGTTGTATTTATGGTTCCTTCACCGCTGATGTACGTTGAGTAGACCAGTGCAGTGCCGGCCGGATTGAGTTTTGTAACAAATGAACCGCTACGATTAGATACTGATTTGAAAGCTCCTGCGGTGGTGGGGAAAGTCGTGCTTTCGGTCGTGCCGGTAACGTACGCGGCTCCTTGCGAATCGACTGCGATTCCGAGAGCCTGATCGTTGCTGCTGGAGCCCAGCAGGGTTGAATATGAAAGTACCGGATCGATTACGAGCGGTTTGCTGGAGTCGAATCGCTCGAGTTTGAACCTGACTTCATTTCCCTTGATGACATACGCGCCTTTTACTTCGTCGCGACTACCATTCTCGTTGAGCTGGTAGATCACAGGTTTGTTTAAAGTGACTTCTCCGTGTTTGAGATTGAGCAGTAATCGTCCTGCCTTATCGAGACGAATTTGATTCGCGCCTTCGACAGTGAATCTGATGAGTTTTGGATTCGCGCCCGCGGCCACGACGAAGTCGTATTCGAGCTCGCGCTGTTTGCCGTAATAGACGAGATCAATTCCCGGATAGACGTCCTTGAAGTACGCTCTTCTATAAGTGGGAATGTTACGGCGCCACTTCGCTGGATCGTTGCCGGTGAAATAGTTGATCTTGCCAGGCAGCTCTTCCTGGCCTTCCACGTGCGGCGTGGTGTTCGCGCCGAGCATCCTCAAGCGCAGGACCGTCCCTTCGCGCACGTTTGCACCCGCGGGCGCTGGTCCTTTTGACTTTGACTTGTCTGCTTGCTGGGCAGGCGGTTTTTGTACTCTGAGAACAGCCTCGTTAGCCGTCAGAAATAGATCGTAACCAACTCCGTGCGACAGAAACTTCACCGATTCATCTATCTGGCCTTTATTGATCTCAAAGCTGAGCGGTAACTTGCCAAAGTGTTCGGCGATTCTGGTTTTGGCCGCGACGTTCTGGTGGGCCTCTGTTACCTGATCTGCTGTAGTCGAGTTGTTGTCGTTATTGTGCGCGCCAACAAGGACTACGCCTGTGAACGTTGCTAGGAGGCAGACGATTGTGAGCAGGAGCACAACCCGATGGGTGCACGTGGGAGGGGGGTTACGTGTAATCATAATTTTTAAGCCAAACTGTCTAAACTACACCGAGCGGAGGTCTCGAAAAACTGGACGGTCCTGAGTTGAGTCAGAGGTCGGTGCCTGGGCTACTGGCCCATTTTCGACGGAATCCTTAAGAGAAGTCAATAGTGAGGAAACCCCTAATATCCGTGGTTATCCAGCTAATTGTTCTCTGAGTGCGGATACCTCGGTCACGGGTTGGCTGCAGGTGTAATGCTCGCAGACGTAGGCAGTAGCAGAGTTGTTAATCACTGGGCGGTTTTCGAGTAAAGGTATCTCGGATTGATCGACAACACCGGGAGCGACGACTTTGTTTGGCAGGTAAGGGCGCCAGGTTTCAGCCAGGAGCGGCTCGATGTCTGCTGGATCGTTGCCAACGATGGCCACTTCCTTGGGCGTCGAGAGTAGAAAATCCACTGCGGAAAGCGCGTATCCGAATCCTGAAGGATACCGGCGCAACTGATCTGACATTTCGCGCAAGGTTGCGGTCGCGAGATTGCGATAGCTGTCGTTATTCATGAGTGTCGCGAGGCGCAACAGCACGAGCGCGGCAACGGAGTTTCCTGATGGCGTCGCGTTGTCGAAGTAATCCTTGGAACGCACGATCAGGTTCTCGTGACTCTTGCCGGTGAAGAAAAAGCCGCCGCTTTCATCATCCCAAAACTCTTCATTCATCCGCTCAGTCAACGCCAAAGCTTCCTTCAACCAGCGGAACTCGCCCGTCGTTTCGAAAAGCGTAACCAGGCCTTCGGTCAAGAACGCATAGTCTTCGAGATAGGCATTGAACTTCGCGACGCCGTCTTTCCACGTCCGCAGCAGCGCGCCGTCGCGACGCAAATTCGAAAGCACAAATTCAGCGTTTCGTCTCGCGGCGTTCGTGTAATCGGGCCGGTTCAGGATCACGCCGGCTTCCGCGAAGCTCGCCATCATCAGACCATTCCACGCCGTGAGTATCTTTTCATCGCGGTCCGGTTTGATGCGCAGCTCGCGCAATTCAAAGAGTTTGCGTCTGCTTTCCTTCAACGACGCCAACAGCTCTGATTCAGCCACGCCTTGCGCCTTCGAGACGTCTTCCAGAGAACGCGTCACGTTCGGAATGTTCTTGCCTTCGAAGTTTCCTGATTCCGTGATGTTGTAATACGAACAGAAGATCTCCGCGTCACGTACGCCAAGCGTTTTCCGAATCTCGTCGATGTCCCACACGAAAAACTTGCCTTCATGACCTTCGGAGTCGGCGTCCTGGGTTGAATAGAAGCCACCGTCGGAATGCGTCATCTCGCGCAACACGTAGTCGAGAATGCCTTCGGCAGTCTCACGCGCAAACGCATCCCCGCTGACTTGAAAGTAGTGCAGGTAAAGACGCGAGAGAAGGGCATTGTCGTAGAGCATCTTCTCGAAGTGAGGGACGAGCCATCGTGAGTCGGTTGAGTAACGATGAAAACCGCCGCCGAGTTGATCGTACATTCCACCATTCGCCATATTCATACACGTGTAACTCACCATTTCGAGCGCGTCGCGATTGCCTGTGCGCGCGTGTGTGCGAAGCAGAAACTCGAGCGTCATCGCGGGCGGAAACTTTGGCGCGCCGCCGAAACCGCCGTTAACGGAGTCGTAACCTTTGGCGATGCCGTTGTACGCAGCGTCGAGCAGCTCAGGCTCGATCGGATAATCGGAGCCGGCGGTGGCGCTGAGTCTCTGAAGTTCGTTGACGAGTGATTTACCCGTTTCACGGATCTCGTCTTGTTGATCGCGATATGCTTCGGCAACGCCCAGCAAAACTCTCGGGAAACCGGGCATGTTGTAACGATCCTGAGGTGGAAAGTACGTGCCGCCGTAAAACGGAACGGCGTCGGGAGTCAGAAACACGGTCATCGGCCAACCACCGTGATGCGTCATCATCTGCACGGCGTTCATGTAGATCTGATCGAGATCGGGCCGTTCCTCGCGATCGACTTTGATATTCACGAAGTGCTCGTTCATGAGCTGCGCGATCTGCTCGTTTTCAAACGACTCGTGCGCCATCACGTGACACCAGTGACACGCCGAATAACCAACGCTCAGCAGGACGGGCTTGTTTTCGCGGCGCGCTTTTTCGAACGCTTCTTCGCCCCACGGATACCAGTCAACCGGATTGTGGGCGTGCTGCAGGAGATAAGGACTCGTTTCATTAATAAGATGATTAGGCATAGTCACAGATTACACAGATAACGCCGATTGAAACAAACGGAGCAATCTGTGTAATCTGTCGGTATGGAACGAGAGACTCTGGAGTTTGACGTTGTATTTGTTGGTGCTGGTCCGGCCAATCTGAGTGGCGCGCTTCATCTGGCGCGACTTGTTAAGCAAAACAGTTCGCTAGGCGACATCGAGATCGCGGTTATTGAAAAGGGATCGACGGTCGGCTCACACATACTTTCCGGCGCGGTGATGGACCCGAAAGCGCTGCGCGAGCTGATCCCTGACTTCGAACAACAAGGCGCGCCGCTCGAGTCGCCTGTCAAAGAGGATCACTTTCTTTATCTCACTCCGAAGCTCGCGCTGCGTTCGCCGATTACGCCACCGCCGCTGAAGAATCACGGCTACTACATCGTTTCGCTGAATCGTTTGACTGCGTGGTTGGGCGAGAAGTGTGAAGAAGCCGGCGTCAACATCTTTCCGGAGTTTCCAGGCGCCGATCTGCTCTACGACGAAAACGATCGCGTACTCGGTGTGCGCACCGGCGACAAGGGAATCGACAAGGAAGGGAAGCAGAAAGCTAATTACGAGCCGGGCGTCGATCTGCGCGCCAAGGTGACGGTGCTGGGCGAAGGACCACGCGGCTCGCTGACCAAACAACTCATCGAACGTCTCGGGCTTGATGAAGGACGCGACCCGCAAGTTTACAGTCTGGGCGTGAAAGAGTTGTGGGAGTTGCCCGACGATCGTTATCCAACCGGAAGAGTCACACACACGCTTGGCTTTCCGTCTGATACGTCTACCTATGGCGGCGGCTGGATCTACGGCATGCAGAATCGCGTGCTCAACATCGGATACGTCACCGGGCTCGACTACAAAGATCCGCTGATCGATCCGCACGCGGAGTTTCAGCGCTTCAAGACTCATCCTTACATCGCGCAGCTGCTCGAAGGCGGCAAGATGATCCGCTACGGAGCGAAGACGATTGCTGCGGGTGGTTACTTCGCTATGCCGCGGATGTATGCCGATGGAGTGCTATTGGTTGGCGACTCCGCCGGTCTTCTCAATGCGCAACGTTTGAAAGGAATTCACTCCGCGATCAAGAGCGGAATGCTCGCGGCTGAAGCGATCTACGAGGCCTTGGTCGCTGGGGATTTCTCGGCGAACCAGTTGCAGCGTTACGAGAAAGCTGTAAACGAAAGCTGGATCGTTCCCGAGCTGCGCAAAGTGCGAAACTTCCACTCCGCTTTCAAACACGGGCGCTGGCTGGCGTTGATGAATGCGGGTTTGCAGTTCGTGACAGGCGGGCGTGCCTGGGGAATCTTCGATCGCGATCACAGTGCCGCTGGTCACGAGGAGATGAAGAAGTTGTCGGCTTATGGCTATCGTGACGACCGGCTCGAACAGCGCTACAAGGACCTGCGTTTCGACGGCAAGTTAACTTTCAATAAGGTGACCGACGTCTATCACGCAGCGGTGGGCCATGACGAAGACCAGCCGGTACACCTGCACGTGCTCGACACGAATGTCTGCGCCACGCGTTGTGCTGAGGAGTACGGCAATCCGTGCCAGCGTTTCTGTCCCGCGGCTGTCTACGAGATGGTTGAGGATGGCGGCAATGGCAACAGGCGTCTACAAATCAACTTCTCGAACTGCGTCCACTGCAAGACGTGTGACATCATGGATCCCTACCAGATCATCAACTGGGTAACCCCCGAGGGCGGCGGCGGACCGGATTACAAGGGCATGTGAGTTCGTAATATAGATCCTATAGGACACACATAGGACCTATTCCTACTCCGCCTTCTCTCCGTCTTCCTTGATATTAAAATGCACGCGGCCGCGCATGACCTCTTCGAGCGCGATGCGCGTCGGCTTGTGTTTTTGAGGATCGATCTCAATTCTGGGCTGCGCGCCGCGCTGCAATTGCTTGCTGCGCTTCGCGGCGAGGATTATCAGACGGTATTTCGAATCAACTTCCGGCCCGCTACTCCCGTCAACTTCATCAACCAACTCTGTCATAGCCACTCGGATGCTCCTTCTGTTATGACTCTATAATCGAATTGCTTTTGAATTTCTCAATCACTTCCAGGATCAAACTCTCCTGTCGCATGCAACGCGCCCGTTCCGCGTAAATAATCGATGCAAGCTGGCCCACTGCACGGTCGATCTCATCGTTGATGATGACGTAATCGAAAGCAGAGTACTGCTTCAACTCATCCGGCGCATTGCGCAAACGAACCTTGAGCTCCTCCGGCGAATCAGTGCCCCTGGTGATCAGCCTCTGCCTCAACACCTCGTATGACGGCGGCAGGATGAAGATGCTCACCGAATCCATCAACAACTGTCGCACGCTCGCCGCGCCCTGCACGTCGACCTCGAGGATAATGTCGGCGCCGGCGCTGGTCTCTTCGAGTACCTGGTCCTTAGCGGTGCCGTAAAGGTTTCCGTGTACGCAGGCCCATTCGAGGAACTCGCCCGCGGCCACCATCTCTTCGAAAGTCTCCCGGCTAACAAAAAAATACTCGCGGCCATCGACCTCCCCCTGCCGTGGCACACGAGTCGTGTACGAGACAGAATAGCTAAGATCTCCGACAACATCCAGCACGTGGCGAATGATCGTGCCTTTGCCACCGCCCGACGGTGAGCTGACGACGAAGAGCGTGCCTCTGGAAGTGGCGTGGCTGACTGTTCTGGGCGTTTCCAGTTCTTTCACTCTACTCGACATTCTGAACCTGCTCGCGAAGTTTCTCCACCTCCGCTTTGATAGCCAAGCCCGCCTCCTTAATCACGAGATCGGTCGATTTTGAAAGAGTGGTGTTGGCCTCGCGATTGAGCTCCTGAAGGAGGAAATCAAGCATCTTGCCGGTCTCACCCGGAGCATCGAGCGCTTCCTGAAACTGAGACAGGTGACTGCGCAGCCGGACCATCTCTTCACTCACGTCACTGCGATCCGCGAGGTAAGCGACTTCCTGGGCCAACCTTGACGGATCTACCTCGACAATCTGTCCACCACGATTCAGCAGTTCCCCGATCCGCTTTTGCAAGCGTTGGCGATAAGCATCAGCAAGACCCGCGGCGGAGGATTCGATCACGGGCACGAGCGCTTCGATCTTACGCACACGTTCGCGCAGTTCGTTCTTCAGCGCTTCGCCTTCCTGTTCGCGCATCTTTTCGAGTTCGTCGAGGGCCTGGTCCACTGCTTGTTCGAGCGCTGCGATCATTCTCTCGTCGATGCCGTTGCGCGCGGGCTGCAGCGCGCCGGGAATGCGCGCGATGACGTTGATGTCGAGCTCGCCGGCGATGTTGAAGTCCTGCTGGAGTTGTTTCAGCGCATTGACGTAACCGGCGATGAGTGGACGGTTCAATTCGTAAGCCACCTGCGCGACACGTTCCATGCTGACGGTGACGTCAACGCGCCCGCGCGACAGCCGCGACGTGATCCGTTTCTTGATCGACGGTTCGACGGAAACCAACTCGGAGCCAACGCGGAGATGGATGTCGAGGAAACGATTGTTGACGGTCTTCAGGTCAACGGAGACGGAGAAATCATCACCCGCCACCATGCCCTTGCCGTATCCGGTCATTGATTTCATCGTTTGAATAGGTCCTATGAAAGCGCTACCAGTTCTTCTTCCTCGTCGGCGAATTGAAGCTCGTAAAGCTTGCGATATTGGCCGCCCTGGCGCAGCAACTCCGCGTGATTGCCCATCTCTATAATACGTCCCGCTTCCATGACCACGATAACGTCCGCGCGGCGCACGGTCGAGAGCCGGTGAGCAATCACGATCGTGGTTCGATTCCGCACCAGATTGCCGATCGCGCGCTGAACCAGGCGCTCCGACTCCGCGTCGAGTGCGGACGTAGCCTCATCCAAAATCAGGACTGGCGCGTTAACTAAGATTGCCCGGGCGATCGCGAGGCGCTGGCGTTGGCCGCCGGAAAGAAAGATGCCGCGCTCGCCGACAATCGTATCGTAACCATTGGGCAGTTCGCGAATGAAGTCGTGCGCGAAAGCGATTAGCGCCGCCTCTTCAATCTCCCTGTCGCTTGCTTCCGGTCTGCCGTACGCGATGTTGTGGCGCACCGTGTCGTTGAAAAGCACGGTTTCCTGCGTGACGAGCGCGATCTGTTTTCGCAAACTCGAGATCGTGACGTCGCGAATATCAGTGCCATCCCATAACACCACTCCCGAGCTCGGATCGTGGAAACGAGGCAGCAACTTCGTCAGCGTTGATTTTCCGCCACCCGACTGGCCCACGAGGGCTACCATCGTCCCTGCCGGTATCTTCAAATTCACGTCACGCAAAACCGAGCGCAGCTCATTCGCATATCCAAACGAAACGTTCCGCAGCTCGATCTCTTTTTGAAGCACGGGGAGTTCGCTGGCGGTTGGTTTCTCCTTGATCTCCGCGTGCTCGTCCATCACTTCCCAAACGTGATGCGCGGCTGCCAGCGCCTGCTCCATGCTGTTCTGGAGTCTTGAAAGTTTGCGCATCGGGTCGTAACTGCGAAACAGAAAGAAGAGGAACGTCACGAACTGCGCCGTGTTCATGTGGCCCGCCATGATTTCACGCTGGCCAAAAAACAGGAGCAGCACGACGAACAAGATCCCAATCATCTCGATCGTCGGTGGTGAGGCGCCCGCGATACTCGCGCTGCGCAAATTCGCTTTGACGATTCTCTTGGCGACCTCGGTAAAACGTTCCGACTCATGCTTCTCAGCACGATACGCTTTGACGATCCCCTGATTCGCGAGCGCCTCCTGCGCTGTGTCAGTCAGTTGCTTGCTGCCTTCAAAACTCTCGCGCGCCAGGTTACGCAAAGCCTTTCCAAACTTCGCCGTGAGCACGGCGATGACCGGAGCAATCGCCAGGGATCCGAGCGTCAGTCGCCAACTGTAATAAAAGGATGCTGAAAGGAACGCGATCAGGGTGAAGCTCTCGCGTAACATGTCTCGAATCGTGCTGGTGACGGCCGTCTCGATGGCCGCGGCACTGGAGACGAGTCTCGAAACGAGATAGTTGGTGCGATGCCGTTCGAAAAAAGTTGCAGACTGTGCCAGCAGGTGGCTATATAGATCCTGGCGCAGCTTGAGCACGGCCGACTGTCCGATTCGCGCCATCAGGTAAGTCGAGAAGTATTCCGCAATGCCTTTGGCTAAAGTGAAAACGATCAACAGGATGGAGATCATTTTCCAGGCGCCGAAAGGGGCTTGGGGAATTAAATGTTGCAGACCGAAAATCGTGGAGGTACGCTGACCTACGCCCTGAACAAAAGCTTGATCGAAGATTGGAACGATCAAACCGCCGATGGCGCTCTCGAGCACTCCCACCAGCAGCATCGCGAGAGTGGCCAACGTGAAGATTGGCCAGTGAGGTCTCAAATACTTTAACAGGCGGCGAAGATCACGCATCTCTGGTTGCGAAAATCTCTGATCAGTTGCTATAAGGAAGGTAGAAAGACGGTCCTAAAGCCGTAAGGAAGAACTATACTTACCCCCACTTATATGCGTCAAGGCTGACTGATTTGCTCGAATTCGTTACTGGGCATGAGCTCAGCAAATCGTTTCCCCCGGATGAGTCCGCGTAAAATTAGGTTATAATTCTCCCGCCAATTCGGAATGGCGAAATCAGATCCCCTCCGACAGGATCAGACATTTGGCACAACAAGCGACACCAAACACCAAACACGCCGGTAAACGTCTTCTGATCGCAGACGACGATACCGATATGAGACTTCTTCTGGCCGAGTATTTTCGCCGGCTGGGTTTCACGGTCGAAGAGCGCGAAAGCGGCATGGCGGCTCTCGAAGCCACCATCGCGGGTAGATTTGACTGCTTCATCTTCGACGTGTCCATGCCGGGCATGTCAGGCATCGAGTTACTCAAACGAGTTCGCGATCGAGGCATTCAGACGCCGGCCCTGTTCTTGACCGCACACGATGCGCTCTCCGACAAGGTCGCGGGATTCGAGGCCGGCGCCGACGATTACCTCGCGAAGCCTTTCAGCCCGCGCGAGCTCGAGTATCGCGTTGAGGCCTTGTTGCGACGAGGCGGCAGCGCGCCGCCGGCGGAGCAGGACGGCGAACGGATCGAAGTCGGCGACCTCGTGATCGACAAGCGCCGGCATGAAGTGATCCGAAACGGCTCGCGCGTCGATCTGACGCCGCTCGAGTTTCAGATTCTCGAACTGCTCGCGTCCGAGCCTGGCAGAGCATGGTCCAGAAACGCCCTGCTCGATCGCGTTTGGAGCACGGACTACGAAGGCTACCAGCGCAACATCGATCCACACATCAATCGCTTGCGTAAGAAGCTCGAGACGGATCCGAAAAATCCGCGCTACGTGCTGACTGTTCGTGGCGTTGGTTACAAGCTGAATGAGATTCCCTGATCCGGCATGTTGTGGTTGATCGGCGCGGGCCTGACACTTCTCTGGATTCTCCTGCAACTACTCGCGCCGCGTGGCTGGACGCCGATGTTGCTGATCGCCGGAATTTCCATACTCATCATCCAGACCGCCGCATACCGCAAGACCAAGAGCCACAGGTAAATCCAACATGTCGCTCCTCCGGAGCGAAGCACATGTTCTTGCTCCGGAGGAGTAATATGTCTATAGCACTCGGTCCTAAGAAACATGGCGCTCCGTAGGAGCGCAATGTTGTTTCGTTAAGGGCTATAAACATCTCGCTCTTCCGGAGCGAAGCACCATGTCAATGCGTAATCTGTGGCTAAATTCGTCTTGACCTGCCTAATTCCTTCGGCAACAATGCGCCTGTTTGAGGCATCAAGAGGAGAGTAGTCTAGCCTTTCTTTCCCAGATTGAAGAATTAGGAGTTTCACCATGACTTTCAGACGCATTGGTCGACACTTCGTTTTTGCGCTCAGCGCCTGTTTACTGTTTGTGTCTGTTGCAATTGCCCAGCAGGACGTGGAACGCAAGACCGTGGCGATAACCTACCCGCTGGACGAAACGGTCACAGTCAAATTCCGCGGCACGACCACGTTGCCGCGCTTGAAAGGTGAGGCCAAGGTGAAGCGCGCCGGACGTCGCGGCACGCGGGTGGAGTTCAGCGTCGAAGATCTTCCGCGGGCGTCGGAGTTGGGAGGGATCTACACGACCTACATCCTCTGGGCCATCTCGCCTGAGGGACACGTCGACAACCTGGGCGAGATCAAACGCAGCGGCAGCACCTTCGTAGATTCCAAGCTGGACGTGACGACACCACTTCAGACGTTCGCCCTCATTCTGACCGCCGAGCCGCATTTTCTGATGAAGGTGCCGAGCCGCATGGTCGTCATGGAAAACCTTCCCCCACAGAAAGCAAACGGCAGCCAGGTTGAAACGGTTGACGTTCGCTATATCGGCAACTCGAGCGATTACTTTCGCGACGCGCGTGTTCCGGAATTAGCCGATCGTGATTACAAGCAGACGCCTGTTTCGTTACTGGGAGCTCGCCAGGCCGTCAGTCTTGCGAAGTATGCAGGAGCATCGGAGGACGCGCCGGAAGAGCTGCAAGCTGCAGAAGATCATCTGCAAGCAGCAGAGAAGGCGTGGCGGTTAAATCAACCGGTAGCAGAAATCGATCTCGAAGCGAGAAGAGCAACGTCCTCGGGCGCACACGCTGAGGAAGTGGCGACGGTCCGCCGTGCCGCGCGGAAGAGTCGTGAAGAGATTCGTCGCCGAGATGAGGCGGTGCGGACTGCGGAGCAGAGCGCTGAAGAGTCGCAACGTGAGGTGGCCCAACTCCGTGCGTCGCTCGAGAAAGAGCAACGTGCGCGCGAGTTGGCTGAACGCGATCTGGGATCGGCGAACGATCAATTGCGTGAGAAGCGGGTCGAAATCGCTCAGCTCAGAGATGAGGTTCAGACGCTGCGTTCTGAAAGCGATTCGGCGAAGTTGAAGTTGGCGCGACTTGAAGGTGAGAAGCAGGCGGAGACTGCACGCGTCGAAGCTGAAAAACAGGCAGCCGAACGTCGCACCGCGGAAGCAAACCTGAAAGAAACGCTCGCGAAATACGGAACGCTCAAAGAAACGGCGAGCGGCTTTCGTCTGGTGTTGCCGGAAACAATCTGGACCAACGCGCGCGCGGCAACGCTCTCCGCTGCTTCCGCTGCGAAGCTTGAACCGCTGGCGGCTCTATTGGCGAGCAATCCTGACTATCAAATCCTGATCGAGGCGTACACGGACAACAAAGGTAACGAAGTGTCACTTCAGCAGTTGACCCAAGAGCGGGCTCGCGTGTTGTCAGATCGTTTTCAGTCGGCTGGTGTCGATCCGATGCGCATTCAGGCAAACGGCATGGGCGCTTCAAACCCGCTCGCCCCAAACACCACCGTCTCCGGCCAGCGAAAGAATCGCCGCGTCGAGATAACGTTTACGTCGCCGCTACGAAGCGCGTCGGCGAATTAAGCCACAACAAGGCACAAAAAGCACAATTTGATTCCTCATCTCTTTTGTGTTTTTGTGCCTTTTTGTGGCTATTATGAGGGTGGCATGTCCCCACTCGATCCACTCGAAATACTACAGGTCATCGGCTACAGCATCGGCGCCCTCCTCCCGCTTTGGATGCTGTTCCAACTCATCACTCACCGCAGCCACCTGACTAACATCGAGCGCATCCTGGCACTGCTCGCGCTAACCATGGGCGGCTGGCACACCAGCAACCTCGTAATCACGCTTCACGGTCTCTTCGATCTCGGTCCGGACACATGGACCACGCTCCTTCGCATCGCCGACACCGTCGCCGTCGTCAGTATCACTTTCGCCTACTCGTTTCTGCTCCACGTTCACCTGCACCTCTGGGCCAACGCACACAACCGCACGCTGACACGAAGCGAGCGCCTCCGCGTTTATCTCTCTTACATTCCAACCCTGTTTCTGCTCGTCGCGGTGCCGCGGCTCTGGACCGGCGAATACGCACCGATGATGACGAAGCTTTCGTTCTTCGTGCTTCCGTTCGCCTCGTGGGTCGCATACGTGCTCGGACTGATTGCGCTGACTGAGCTACTGATCGCACGCAGGAGCGGCAATCGCAGCGAGAAGCGAATCATGCGAACGCTCGCCGCGTCGTTTATCGGCATCGGCATCGTAATCTTCCTGGCGCTGGCCTTCGGACTCGGCGAGGGAACGACTGCCGGGCTCTACCTGAAGACGATCGCTAATCTCGGTTCGTTGCTGCCCTCGGTGCTGCTGGCCTACTACATTTATCGCTATCGCTATCTCGAGATAATCATCGAAGAAAGCCTCGTCGTCGTCACCTTCGCGACGGTGGTGTTGACGGTTTACGTATTTGGCATCCGCACCATCGGCGACTGGATGACGCAGCGTTACGGCGTCAGGCCCGGACTGGTTGAGGCGCTCTTGATCCTCGCGCTCGCCCTCCTGGCCGCGCCGTTGCGAGGGTGGTTGGCCCAACGTTTCCACAAACTATTCGAACGTGAAGCAGCGCTCTACAAAGAGATCGTGGCGCGCATCGGCTCTTACGCGGGCCAGTACAAAGACCTCTCCGATCTTTTGCACTTTGTCGAAGAGCGCACGACCGGCGCACTCGGTTTGCGACGCTTGAAGATCTTCATCGACGGTTCCGAGGCCTGGGTCGCGCAGGTGCTGGAGAAGTCGAAAGAGAGCGGCTGGGAGCCTGTCGAAGACGAGCCGCTGCTGGCGGACCAAGGGTTCAAACTCGCTTACGCGCTGCGCCGTGAAGACAAGGTTGAAGGCTTGCTCGCAGTGGATGCTGCTTCTGCAAGCTTAACGCCAGATGCACGCTCGATCATCGGCTTACTCGCCGATCAAGTTGCGATCGCGATCGATGACTCACGACTGTTCGAAGAGAATCTGAGACTGGAACGAGAGCTCGCCGAGCGGGAACGTTTGGCTTCACTCGGGCGCATGGCGGCAACCGTAGCGCACGAGATCAAGAATCCTCTGTCGGCGATCAAGTCGATCGCGCAAGTGATGCGCGAAGACGAGAGTTTGAGAAATGAATACGAGCGCGATCTCGGCCTGATCGTTGGCGAAACCGATCGTCTCAGTCAGAGCGTGACGCAATTGCTCAGTTTCGCGCGCAAGGAAAGTCCCGCAGGCCAGCCTTTGAGCGTTGACGAGTTAGTCCGATCGGTTGCGGATCTTTTTCGCGCAAACGCGAACGAGCAGGGAATAGTGCTCGATTGCGAAGTCAGGGTTCAGGCAGAGCTCGCGGGAAAATCTGTCTCGGCATTGCGTGATGCGTTATCGAACCTATTGCTCAACGCATTGCAGGCAACGCCGCATGGCGGAAAGGTCGAGTTGATCGCAGCGTCAGCAAACGGCGACTTAGTGATCAGCGTTCAGGACAGCGGCGCCGGCGTGCCTCCGGATCTGCGCGAACGTATCTGGGAACCTTTCTTCACGACGAGACAACGTGGCACCGGATTAGGATTGGCCATCGTTCGCAAGCGCGTGCAGGAAGTCGGCGGATCTGCTTCGCTCGAAACGGGCAACAATGGACGCGGCGCGTTGTTTCAGTTACGCGTCCCGCTCTAGCAATAGACCGGCTTTGCCCGAAAAGTGGTCATCATCGGTATCGAAGGTTCTTGCTCCGGAGGAGCAATATGTTTATAGCCCCAAATTCCTGATCTATCCCGCTCCGTTAGGAGCGGAATGTAACTTGGAGGCCCAAAGCACATAGCGCTCCGCTGGAGCGCACAGGTATTGGTTTTGTAAGGCTATAAACATGGTGCTCCTCTGGAGCACTGCGCATTGAGAATACATGCCAAAACCACTTTTCGGGCAAAGCCCAATAGACCTATTTCTGCGTGGAACTTTCCTCAAGAGTGCGCGTGTTAGCTCTGACCTTGCCCACGTGATACTTGATTGGAGGAGACGATGATGAACCGAAGATTTTTAACCGTGACGCTGCTCGCGCTATGCCTGCTGGCCGCAGTTGTAAATGTCCACGCTCAGGACAGCAACACCGCACAAACTACTACCAAGCAGGCAGAGACCAAAGACGACGAAACAAACCTCGAAACACAACTCTATCTGATCGTCGGCACCAACGGCGACGTTCCTGACGCCAAACTTCCCGCGGCGCTCGATAGCATTGTCAAACAGTTGCACGCGAGCTTGCCATTCAAGAGTTACCGGCTCGCTGCCACCATGATTAACCGTGTGAAGAATGAAGGTCGTTTGGAGTTGAGATGGATCGGTGGACCACTGACCTTAGCAGCAGGTCCAGCTCCGGCATTGAATCCGAGCTTTAGCAATTTTTTCGTCCGGCAGGTAAAACTCGTGCAAGGTAGTGATGGCCAGCCAAGGGTGCAGATGGAGGGATTCAATTTTGGCACGCGCGTTCCTATTCAGGTTAGTGGCGCTATTGCTGCGAACGGCGCCGTGGCTCCAACAATCAATTACGAGCCCACCGGCGTATCTACCGACGTCAGCATGCGTGAAGGTGAGCCAGTGATCGTCGGCACGCTCAACATCGGCCCCTCCGGCGACGCCATCATCCTCGTCGTCTCCGCGAAACGAACCACGAAATAGCTTGGCACGCAACGCGCTAGGAGTTTAGGGCCGCACGGCCCTAAACTATTCAGGAAGTGAGAAAAGACGCGTTGCGATTGATGATTGTCGACGACGAGGAAGCCGCGCGCTACGGCATGCGGCGAGCCCTCAGCACCTTTGGTTACAACATCTCTGAAGCCGGTTCCGCCGAGGCTGCCCGGGCCTTAATCAAACAATACGAACCCGATCTTCTCCTCCTCGATGTAAACCTCCCCGGAATGAGTGGTCTCGATTTCCTCCGTGAAATTAGAAGCGCCAATGGCAACGGCCCGCTCGTGATCATCGTCACTGCTCACGGCTCGGAGCGCATGGCGGTCGAAGCCGTCAAAGCCGGCGCTTACGACTATCTCTCCAAACCATTCGAGCTCGACGATCTGCGACTCGTCATCAAGAACGCCGCCGAAACAGTTCAACTCAGACGCGAGAATTATTCGCTGCGACGCCGCATCGAGGTTGAGCGGTCACAGCGTGGCGCTTTGATCGGCAACTCCGACGCGATGCAGAAAGTACGCGCCATGATCGACAAGGTCGCCGAAACCGATGCGACCGTGCTCGTGCGTGGCGAATCAGGCACCGGCAAGGAACTGGTCGCGCGTGAGCTGCACGAGCGTAACAGTGTGCGCCGTAACGCTTCGTTCGTCGCCGTGAACTGTGCTGCACTGCCTTCCGAGTTGATCGAGTCCGAACTCTTCGGACACGAAAAAGGTGCTTTTACGGGCGCAGCAGCGCGGCGAGAAGGAAAGTTTGAGCAGGCAGACGGCGGCACGTTGTTTCTCGACGAGATCGGCGACATGAGCTCCAACGTGCAGGCAAAATTGTTGCGCGCGCTTGAAGAGAGACGCATCGAGCGGCTCGGCGCGAACGAGTCGATCCCGGTGGACGTGCGGATTGTGAGTGCCACGCATAGACCGCTCGAACAGGAGATCACCACTGGTAACTTTCGCGCCGACTTGTTTTACCGCCTGCGCGTGGTTACCGTTGACATCGCGCCGCTGCGCGAGAGACGTGAAGATATTCCGCTGCTGGCTGAGACGTTTCTGCGCTTGGCGTCGGAGCGCTATGAATTGCCGCAACGATCGCTCAGCCAGGGCGCCCTGCGACGCCTCGTTGAGTACAATTGGCCGGGCAACGTGCGCGAGTTGAAGAACACGATCGATCGTGCCGTGATCATGGCTGAAGGTGACGAAGTCACGCCGAAGGATTTGCCCGACGAGATCACTGCGGGAATTCCGGCGAGTGGTATCGTCGAAGGTGAAGGCGAAAGTGACGGATTGAGAGTGCCGTTTACGGCGGACTTTCGCGAGGACAGGAGAGAGTTTGAGCGCCGCTACATCACGCGCTGCCTCGAATACACGCAAGGCAACGTGACGCGCGCGGCGGAGATTTTGGACATGCACCGGCAGTCGCTGCAACATAAGCTGAGACAACTAGGTCTCGGTCGTCGCTATGTTTCAGTGGGAGGCGAGGCGCAGGATAATCCTGACAGTTGATAGAAAACAATGAAGGCAAAACTCGACGCGATCATTCAACGTGACCAGGCCGAATACCTGGACCAACTGCTGACTCAAAGCGATCCGCTGCTCGCGGAGATGGAAGCGTACGCGGCGGAGCACAAGGTGCCGATCGCGGATCGTGAAGTCGCGCGCTTTCTCGAGATTACGGCTCGCATCAGCGGCGCGCGGAAAGTTCTGGAAATCGGAATGGCGATCGGGTATTCGGTCGTACATCTCGCGCGTGGCGTGGGCGCGCAGGGAACAGTCGTCACGATCGAGCCCAACGATGAGATGATTCAGGCGGCGTCCGGGTATTTGAAACGTGCGGGCGTGCTCGACCGGGTAGAGATCGAACGAGGCAAGGCCCTTGAGGTCATGCCCACGCTTGAAGAGACGTTCGATCTTCTGTTCATCGATGCGGTGAAAGAAGAGTATTCGCAGTATCTCGATCTCGGTTTGCAGCGTCTGAAAACCGGCGGCGTCGTTGTTGTTGATAATCTGCTGTGGGGCGGGAGGGTCGCTACTGGCGATACCGAAAGCTCAACTGTGGCGCTGCGCGAATTCAATGGCTACTTCATCAACCATCCTCAATTGCTCGCCGAAGTGCTGCCGGTCGGCGACGGACTCGGCTACGCCGTGAAGATTTCATAAGTCCTATCTTAATTCTTGCTCAAAGCTTCTCGCGCGTGCTAACTTCAACTCGTCTCTTCATTTGCGAGTCTCCTCTCGACTCGCGCTGAACTAAAACGAGCGGAGTTTCTGATGAGTAGCGGCAAGTTTAGACAGATCGTTGGACTCGTTGTGCTGGCGTCGTTAGCTCTTTCTACTTACTCCTGCACCGTCGTCTCCAGTGATGGAGAGTTCTTCGGTTCCACTACGCCACCGAAACAAAACATCCTTCGCTACGTCAGCGGCGACGAGCCCGCCTCGCTCGATCCCGCGATGAGCATCGGCCAACCGGAAGCACGACTCTATCTCGCGCTCTACGAAGGCCTGGTTGAATACAATCCGAAAACTCTCGCCCCCGAGCCGGCACTCGCCGAACGCTGGCACATCAACAACGATTCATCCGAGTTTACTTTTCACCTGCGACACAACGGCCGCTGGTCCAACGGCGATCCCATAGACGCGAATGATTTTGTCTACAGTTTCCGCCGCGCGCTGGCGAAAGAGACAGCTTCTCCCAATGCTTTTCAGGCTTTTTATTTGAGATATGCGCAGGCGTACAACTCAGGAGAGGTCTTCGTGCGCGATCCGCAAACCGGCCAGTTCCTGAAAGCCCGGGACTTCGTCGAGGATCTTCCGCCGGATCCTCTTAGCGTTGCTCCCATCGATCGCTCAAAACCTGAATATCCTTCCGATCCGAACGAACCACAAGGCGACCCAGACACGGCTTTTCATCAGCAGATGCACTCGCCGCCGCGATTGACCTTGCCGGGAGATGAGAAGGCGCGCACAAAACGTATCGAAGCGAATCCGAAGTTAAAGGCTGCGGTTGCGGGGAAAGAATTCGTACCGATTAAGGGCGAGGATCTCGGTATTGAAGCCGTTGACAAGTACACGGTGCGAATCTACTTGGGCCAACAGGCGCCATTCTTTTTAAACCTGCTCGCGCATCAGGTTTTTCGTCTGGTCCCTCGCAAGGTAGTGGAACAGTATGGCCAGGCCTGGACGCGGCCGGAACATATCGTCACCTGTGGTGCATTCAAGTTAAAGTCGTGGGTGCCTTACGACAAGATAGTGCTTGAACGCGATCCGATGTATTGGGACGCAGCCACGGTCAAGCTCGATGAGATCCATCTCTTTCCGATAACCGATCAAAACACAGCGATGAATATGTACAAGGTCGGCGAGCTTGATGCGCTCTACAATCATGCCGTGCCGAATGCGTGGCTTCACGTAATCAGATCGAAGAAAGACTACATGGAGGGAGTGGAAGCTGCGATCGACTATTTCGTCATGAACACCACGAAGCCTCCTTTGGACAACGTCAAAGTGAGAAAGGCGTTCAATCTGTCGATCGATAAGCAGGCATGGGCCGACTGGCGCCGGATCGTAAAACCGCTGACCTCATTTACTCCTGAAGGAATGTTTCCCGGCTATCCTCAACCGCAGGGCCCAAAGTTCAATCCCGCCGAAGCGCGCCGGTTACTCGGCGAGGCTGGTTATCCAGTAACACAAAATGCAGACGGCAGTTTTTCCTGTAAAAGTTTTCCGGTGGACCAGGTCGAATTCTTTTACAACGCGCAATCAGCAAACAAAGTCGTGGCTGAGTGGATGCAGGCACAATGGAAACAGAACCTTGGGATCACCATAGGTTTACGAGCCATCGAATGGAAGACGTTTTTGGAAGCCCAGTCGAAGCTTGAATACAAGGGATTTGCACGGGCAGCATGGGGCGCCGATTACATGGACCCGTTCACGTTCCTGACTCTCTTTTACACTGGCGGCAACAATGGCACCGGCTGGGTCGATCAGAAGTACATCGCGATGATCGATGAAGCCAATCGTACCCTGGACCACAAGAAGCGTTACGAGTTACTGGCCAAAGCGGAAGCGTACATGCTCGACGCACAACCGATTATTCCAATCGCCACACCGTCCGTTAACTGGGTCAAGAAACCATACGTGAAAGGGATGTATCCGAACCCGGCTTCGCTGTTTCCCTGGAAGTATATTTACATCGAACGCGATCAATCGAAGTGGGACTATAGCACGCCGAGTTTGGCCACAGATTAACGCGGATTTGAGACGGATGCGTGCTGTGGCACTTAAAAAATGCTTCGTTTCATAGTCAGACGCCTGCTCATTACAATTCCCACGATCCTCGTCGTGATTTCGCTTACCTGGGTGCTGATTAAACTCGCTCCCGGCAACTTCTACTCCACCGACAGACCGCTCCCTCCAGCAGTCGAGAAAAATATTCGCGAGAAGTACGGTCTCGACAAACCGTGGTACCAGCAATACGGCAAGACGATCTGGAATATCGTGCGGCACTTCGACTTTGGTTCGTCACTGCGGTACGAAGGACAGTCTGTGAATACGATCATCTGGCACTCGTTGCCGGTATCAGCAACTATCGGACTGCTTGCGTACTTGCTGGCGTTGCTCGTTGGCATCACAGCCGGTTCGATCGCGGCGCTCAAGCAGAACACGCGCTGGGATCACGGCTCGATGGCGCTCGCGATGGTTGGCATCTCTGTGCCTAATTTCGTGCTTGGTCCGATTTTAATATTGATCTCTTTCCAGCACATTGGGATCCTAAGCTTAGAATTCCACGTGGACAAGTTGTCGCG
>JADMIO012731046.1_pt1 | contig 72642 bp, 54 predicted proteins | sample 8958161 | NCBI WGS metagenome assembly JADMIO01 (sample SAMN16585339, study PRJNA669376) | soil metagenome | isolation source: Crop rotation soil | place: USA: Cullars Rotation, Alabama | collected 2011 | reverse complement strand
GCCGCGACTTCAAGTCACGTGAATTCCAAGCTTCGGATCCCACTGTGCTGGAAAGGATCAATATGCGCTCAACGTGGCGCGGGCCGGCCTGTACCCCGAAAGTATACGCGCCGAAATCTCTACCGAACGCCTCCAACGCTACTTCACTCACGAGGAAGGCGGCTATCGCGTCATCAAGAGCATTCGCGAAATGTGCATCTTCGCCCGGCAAAATCTCCTGGCCGACCCGCCCTTTTCGCGTCTCGACATGGTGAGCTGTCGCAACGTCTTGATCTACCTTTCTACCGAAACGCAAAGCCGGCTCATTCCACTTTTCCATTACGCGCTCAAGCCGCAGGGTTGCCTCCTGCTGGGCTCGGCCGAAACCATCGGCTCCTACACCGATCTGTTTTCTCCGCTGGACAAACAAATGCGGATCTACACGCGCAAGCAGACCGCGACGCGCGATCTGCCGTTCCCGAGGCCGCTTGTTTCGCCGTTTCGCAAGCCCAACGCCTTGGAGCGGACTGCCGGCCCCGCACATAGAAATGAAATGGAATTGGAGGCGGACCGGATTCTGCTGCAGCGCTATGCGCCCGGCTCGGTGCTCATCAATGGCGATCTGGACGTCCTGCATTTCAAAGGTCGCACGAGTCCCTGGCTCGAGCCGCCCCACGGCGAAGCCCGGCTCAATATTGCCCACATGGCCCGGCAGAGTCTCTTCCTGGAGGTCCGCCAGGGCGTGCTGGAGGCCCGCGAGACGAGCCGGCGCGTGCGAAAAGAAAATATTGCCGGCAGCGACACGGGCGAACGGGTCAACCTCGAAATTGTGCCAATTCGACCGCGCGGTCAGGGCGGCGAATCGTTTCTGGTCATCTTCGAGCCGGTGGAGGGCTCACGCCCACCCCAGCCGATCCAGCCGGCGGCTGTGTCGCCCGACGATGAAGTGCAAGAATTGCGCGACCAGCTTCAGGCCGCCCAGCACTACGTGCAATCCGTTGTGGAGCAGCAGGAGGCCACCAACGAAGAGCTTCGCTCGGCCAACGAAGAGATCATGTCCTCCAACGAGGAGTTGCAGAGTTCCAATGAAGAGCTGGAGACCTCCAAGGAGGAACTCCAATCGAGCAACGAAGAACTCAGCACGCTGAACCAGGAGTTGCAGAACCGCAATTACGAACTCGCGCAACTGACCGATGATTTGTTGAATCTTCTCTCCAGCCTGCGCATCCCCATTCTGATGCTCGGCGGCGATCTGATCATTCGCCGCTTTACTCCCGGGGCTGCCAGGCTGTTTAACCTCCGGCCCGCGGATGTCGGCCGGCCGCTGAGCGACATTCACCCCGCCTTCGACATGCCCGACCTGATCCCCTTGATCCGAAACGTCGTGGCGGACGTGACCCCTGTAGAGCGCGAATTGCTGGACCGGCAGAAAAAATGGCACCTTCTGCGCGTCCATCCCTACAAGACCACCGAAAATAAGATCGACGGGGCCGTCATCATGGCGCTGGACATTCACGCCGTGAAGACCGTCGCGGAAAAACTGAAAGAGGCGGCCGATTACACTAGCGCTATTATTGAGTATTTGCTCGATCCGCTCGTGATTCTCGACGAAAAACTCCACATCGAGTCAGCCAACAAGGCCTATTGCGACCTGGTGGGCTGCAGTACGGACGCAATCGCCGGCAAGCCCTTCCATAAAGTGCACGAGGGACTCTGGAACGATGCCGAAATGCGCGACAAGATTGCCCGGGTCATCGACCAGGGGGCGATCGTGGAGGATTACATCATTGAAAGGGAATTCTCCGGAGCCGGACGAAAAGTTTATTCGCTTCGCGCCCGGTTGCTCAAGGACGGGATCGCACACCCGCGCGTCATCCTCATGCTGGCCAACGTCACCTCGCTCAAGCGAATCGCCGAGCGCCAAACGTATTTCACCGATGCCGAACGGTCGGCGCGCATGGAAGCCGAGCAGGCCAACCGCACCAAGGACCACTTCCTGGCCATGCTTTCGCACGAACTGCGTAATCCGCTTAACTCCGTGCTGGGCTGGACCAAGGTGCTCAAGCTCCAGCCGGAGCTGAAATCGGAAAAGATTCAGGAGGCGCTCGACAGCATTGAGTCGGCCACGCGCACCCAGGCCCGCATGATCAGCGACCTGCTCGACATCAGCCGCATCGCTTCGGGCAAGATCCAGCTCGAGCTCAAGCAGGTTGACCTGCACGAAATCGTGGACCAGGCCGTGCAGCTCTTCGTCCCGGTCGCAAAGTCCAAGAAAATCCAAATCATCCGGCACTACGACGGCGACAGCGTGTCCGTGCTGGCTGATCCCGAGCGGCTGCAGCAGGTGGTTAGCAACCTGCTGGCTAACGCCGTCAAGTTCACGCCAGAGAGTGGCAAGGTCGAAGTTGCGCTCAACGACATCGACCACTCCGTCGAAATCGCCGTTCGAGATACAGGTCCGGGCATACCGGCCGACTTCGAGAAGCATATGTTTGAGCCGTTTCGCCAAGCCGGCGGGTCCACCACCAAGTCGGGCTTGGGTCTGGGGCTGGCCATCGTCAAACAACTGGTCAGTCTTCATGGCGGGTCGATCCAGGCCTCAAATCGCAGCGATGGATCGGGCGCAGAGTTCAAAGTGCGTATCCCCTACTCCGACATCCAGTTCCCGGCCTTCAAGCAGGAGGAGTCGCCGCGCAGCATCGCCAATAAGACGGAGAGTCCCGACCTGGCCGGCTTGCGCGTTCTTATCGTCGATGACGATCCTGACGCGTGCGCCATTGCTCGCCGGATTTTCGAAGACCACAAGATGAAAGTGCTAATCGCCCTGTCCGCGCACGAAGGACTGAACATTCTCAAGCACGAGAAGCCCGACGTGATCGTCAGCGACATCGGCATGCCGGATCAGGATGGGTACGAGTTGATGAAGCAAATCCGCAAGCTCCCGGAAAACCAGGGCGGAAAAACCCCCGCCATCGCACTGACCGCCTTCGCCCGTCCCGAAGACCGCAAGCAGGCACTGGCCGTCGGCTACCAGAAGCACCTCGCCAAGCCCGTCGACCCGCTCGAACTTCTCACCGTCATCGCCACGCTGACTTCCCCCCGCAAAAAATAAAACCGTAGCGTCAGGGCTTGTCCCCGGCGTGGCGCCTCCCACAAGGCGCGACGCTATTCTTTTCGTTTTGCGGTTTGGTCGATGCCGCCCTGATGTAGCACCACGCTGGTGACTTTGCCGGACTCATCCTTCTGAAACGTAAGCTGCGCCTCAACGACTTTGTAAAAGAACTTATTCTCCGCCTTGGGGAATACCGGAAGGCGCGGCTGCCCCGTGATCTGCACGCGAAGCTGGCCTTCTTCGAGCTTGACGTCGAAAACAAGTCCCGGCTTGAGTTCATACTTGCCCACATACTGCTCAAGGATTTTTGGATCCACCGCGACTTCCGTCTGCACCAGAGGCTTGTAGTCGTCGACCCGTTCACACTTATGATCGCCGTTCTGGTGCAAAATGAGATGGCTCACCTTGCCGTTCGAGCCGCGGACAAAATCGATCTTCGCGTCCACCACCTTCAAGAAAAACTTCGAATCGCTCTCGGCAAACAGGGGAAGCTTCGGCTGACCGGTGACCTGGGCGAAGAGCTGATCGCCCTCGTGCGTGATGGAGATAACGATCTCAGGCGTGATTTCGTAATACCCGACGAAGTCCTCCAGTTTTGCAGCGTCGACATTGGCCGGCTTCTTTACCTCGGGAAGCTCGACCTTCGGGTCCAGGATGTGCAGTCCGACCTCGTCCAGGCCGATGTTGGAATTCGAGAGGACCACGACGCCGAGTTTCTTCTCGGGCGAGAATCCGCAGAAGCTGCGATAGCCGCCCGTGCCACCGTTGTGCCAGATCACCGTCGTGTCGTGGCGGTTCCAGACGTGCCAGCCCAAGCCCATCGAGAGATCCGCCTTCCCTGTCGCAGTGCGGTCCTTGTACGAAGCCTGGAGCGCCTTGGAAATAGGCGTGTCGGCCAGCTTGAGATTGGCCTCGATCAGGTTGACCATGTCCAGCGGAGTGGCACGCAGCGCGCCCGCACCGGCCAGTGCGTCCAGATCCCAGTTCTTGACTGGCTTGCCATCGGCGTGCCCGGAAGCGAGCCGCGACTTCATGTCATCGGTAAGGGTGATCCGCGTGTTTTTCATGTGCAATGGCGTGCAGACGCGCTCGATCACGAGTTGCTCATAGGGCTTGCCGGCTTTTCGAGCGAGAACAAAACCCAGCAGGCCGGCGCCGAAATTGGAGTACTCGTATTGTTCACCCGGATCGCGGGTGAGTTCGTACTTCGAAAGGAAATCCAACATCCTCTTTTCCGTATAGTCGGCGTACGGGTTGTCGGGATCGGCCGGCTCGATGTTGTCGGGGAGGCGGGGCAGACCCGAGCGGTGCGTAGCCAGGTGGCGTAGGGTGATTTGCTTGCCGTTGCGCGCGGGGACTTTCGATCCCGGCGGAAGATATTTCTCCACCGGGTCGTCGAGGGCGACTTCCCCCCGCAAGACCATGTCGGCCAGCAGCGTCGCGGTGAAGGCCTTGGTGATCGAGCCAATTTCAAACACCGTTTTCTCATCGACCTTGCGATCGGAACCCTTGGCCATCAACCCGTCGCTTAGGCAGCATGATCCGGCGTCATCGACGACGCACACGACAACGCCAACGCAGTCACCCGCCTCGATACGTTTGTGGACATGCTCAGCTACATCGTCGGGAATCCGGCCTGCAGCATGCACCGCAGCGGGAATGAACAGCGATAGAATCATCGATCGAAATCGTTTCATGGCCATGCTCCTTGTTTACGCCGGAAGTGATCAACCTGGTTAAATAAACAAGGCGGCGCAAGGTGCGTCAAGCGATCAGCGCAGGGGTTACAAGAAACAACTACTGTTTACGCTTGTCGGCGTTTCGGCGTTTCAGCGTTTATTGCGGTTTGTCGCTTACGATTTGCCCGTTGATGATCGTGCCGATGCAGTGCGAGGTGTATTCGAAGGGGTCGCCGTCATACATCGCGATGTCGGCGTCCTTGCCGGGGGCCAGCGAGCCCACGCGGTTGTCGATGCCGAGAATTTTCGCCGCGTCAATGGTGATGGCGGCCAGGGTATCCTCGCGCCCCAGTCCATTCGCCGCCGCCCAGGCGGCCTCGTAGAGCACGACGCGCGTCTTGGGCACGTAGCTCTCGTATCCGCTTTGCATGGCCACAGGAATGCCCGCCTTGTGAAGTTTTCCCGCCGTCTCAAAGCTCATGTTGCGGTAATCGCCGAAAGCGCGCTCCATGGTGGGATGAAGGATGACCGGCACGCCGGCGGCCTTGATATCGTCCATGACCAGGTAGCTTTCCGCACCGCCGTCGAGCCAGAGGCGGATGTTGAATTCCTTCGCCAGCCGTAGCGCGCTGGAAATGTCCTGGGCCTTGTTGGCCGTCACCATCAGCGGAAGCTCGCGGTCCAGCACGCGGACCAGCGTCTCGGTGGCGAGGTTGCGATCGGGCTTCTTGTCGTCGGCGGCTTTTTCGCGTTTGATCTTGTACTCCTGGGCCTTGACGAATTCGCCGCGCAGCATGGCCATCATCTTGCCGCGCGTTCCCGGCGCTTTACCCTTTTCGCTCTTTTCGGCCATCGGGCTGAGCGTGACCGCGACGGCGGCTGTCGGGACCAGCACCGCTTCCTCGACCGTTTCGCCCCAGGTTTTGAGGATGGCGGTCTGGCCGGAAATCAGCTCGCCGGGCGCGTGGCCGGTATGCACGGTGGTGACTCCAAACCCGCGAATCCATTCGATGAGTTTTTCTTTTGCGTTGTATGCGTCAATTGCGCGGAGTTCGGGCTGAAGGGGGCCCGATCGCTCCAACTGATCCTGATCGTGCGGCTGGTTGTAAATGCCGCTCAGGCCGACGGTGCTGTGCGCGTCGATGAGTCCCGGGGTCACGACGGCGGCGTCGATTACCTTCACGCCTTGCGGAATGGTTACCGTGGCCGCCGTGCCGACTTCAACAATCTTTCCATCGCGCACAATAACGACGCCGTCAGTAATGGGCGGGCCCGTCATGGTGTAAACCGTTTTTCCGCGCACTGCGATTTGCGCCTCTGCCATAGGCGCAACTGAACATAGAAAGAGTGGAGCGAATGCAGCGAGGAAAAACGAAGACTTGAAGTTCAAAGTTCGAAGTTCAAATTTGACCATGTTGCTCAAATCTCTCGCTCTTGGTTATGGTGCCTATCTGAATGATAAGAAAACCTCACATCTTTAGACTTTGAACTTTACCTTTTACCGTTCATAGCAGCACATGTAAGGCGGTTCTTCGTCGCCAGCGCCATAGCCGCCGACTGCGTAGAGCAAATCCTTGGGGTCACTGCGGTCGAAAACCTTCTTGCCCTCGACATAGGTTTGCAGCACTTTCGAATAAACGCTGAGCGGATCGCCGTCGAGAATGATGAAGTCGGCATCTTTGCCAGCCTCAAGGGAACCGACGCGGTCGCCCAAATCAAGCATTTTCGCGCCCGCCAGCGTCAATGCTTTCAACGCCCCTTCGCGAGTCATGCCCGCACGAACGGCCAGCGCGGCGCTCCGCATCAACACGCGGCAGTCGGTGATCCAATCGTCGGAGTGGAAAGCGACTTCGACTCCCGCCTTTTCCAAGACCGCTCCCGTCTTGTAGGTCATGTTGACTGCTTCGAGCTTGCCGCCGGGACTGTCCACCAGAATGATCGAGCATGGCACCTTGGCTTTGGCGATTTCGTCGGCCACCATCCACCCTTCGCTGACGTGGTGCAACACCACGCGGAAGCCGAACTCTTCCTTGAGCCGTAACACAGTCATGATATCGTCGGCCCGGTGCGTGTGGTGATGCACGATGCGCTTGCCGTCGAGCACTTCGATCAGGCCTTCGAGTCCCAAATCGCGCGCCGGCATTTTGTCCAGATCGCCCGCCGCGCGTGCAATCTTATCGCGATATTCCTGGGCCTTGATGAATCGTTCGCGGACCAGCGCCGCCGACTTCCCGCGCGTGCCAGGAAAGCCTTGTCCCTCATGCATGGAATTAGTCCCGTTGGCCATCTTCATCCCACCCATGATTTTTCCGTTGGCGTCGCGAATGAATAAGTCGTCGATGGCATGTGCTTTGCGCAGTTTGCAGTAAATGGTCTGGCCGCTTAGCAGGTGCCCCGAGCCTGGCATGATGTTGACGGTGGTGAGCCCGCCCGCCACGGCCCTGCGAAATCCCGCGTCGTTGATGTTGAGCGAATCATAGATACGAATGTCAGGCTGAATCGGGCCGGTCGAGTCTGCTCCGCCGATGCCCCCGATGTGAATGTGCGTGTCCACCAGCCCCGGCATGATGACCTTGCCGGTTACGTCGATCCTTTCCGCGTTGGCGGGAATCGCAACCGACGCGGCCGGCCCGACGGCTTGAATCTTTCCGCCCTGCACCACGAGTACGCCGCTGTCGATTTCGGGCCCCGCGATGGAAATCAATTTCGCGCCGACATAAGCCCGCGGCACGGTACTCTCGGCCTGGCCAAAAACAACGGATTGAATAGCGAGAGTATAAAAAAGAAACGAAACATGATTTCTCAAGAGCGAACTCCCCATGGCGCTTACTTTTCTTTTCATAATGCTAACCGTTCAATTCCGTGCTGGCTACTGAAGGCGTCGCTAGGAGTGCAGATTTGCATGCAGGAACCGGACTGACGGAATGGTTCAAATGAGTGAGCGCTGACGAGACGACTACAGGTTTTTGACAAAGGCGACGTACTCTTTCGCGTTCATCAACGTCTTTAGCGGATCGGGGCTGTCCACTTCGATTTTCGCAATCCAGCCCTCGTCGAACGCGTCATCGTTGAGCAGCTCCGGATGATCCGTGAGCGCGGTGTTCACCGCCACGACTTTTCCGCTGACCGCCGTGAAAATCTCCGAGGTCGCCTTCACCGACTCCACGTCCCCGATGGCGTCCCCCGTTCCCACCCGCGTGTCCACCTTCGGCAGTTCGATGAAAGTAATGTCCGTTAACTCGTCGGCCGCGTATTGCGTGATTCCCATGGTCACCACACCGTCCTCAAGAAGGAACCACTCGTGCGTCTCTGCGTACATTCGATCGGTCGGTGCTTTCATATTGTTCTTCCAACCGTCCCCTTGTTTTGGGGACTACCGGGAACTACGCCTCCCCCCTTGCTAAGGGGGATCAAGGGGGGTCCGTCCGCGCGCCGAACTTCTACCCTTACTTCCCTCGCTTGTAAAACGGCAGCGTCACGACGCTGCAAGGAACGCGCTTGCCCGAAAGCTCCACCTCCAAGGCCGTCCCGATCGCCGCATCCTGCGTACGCACGAACGCCATGGCGATGCTCTTTCCCAGCGTGGGACTCAGCGTTCCGCTGGTGATCTCTCCCGTTTCTGTCTCCGCCCGAAAAACTTTGTAGTGCTGCCGCGCGATGCGCCGTCCCTCCAGCTCCAACCCCACAAGCTGATTCTTGAGTCCCTCGGCCTTGAGCTTCCGCATCGCCTCCGCGCCAATGAAATCCTTAGTCAGATCGACGCACCAGCCTTGGCCCGCCGTCAATGAATCCACTTCCTCGGTAAGTTCATGCCCATACAGCGGCATGCCGGCTTCCATGCGCAGCGTATCTCGCGCCCCCAGCCCTGCCGGCCGAATCACCGGGTGCGGCGACTCCGGCGTTCCCAGCAGCCGCGGAATCAATGGGGCTACCAGCATGGCGGGCATGACGATCTCGATCCCGTCTTCACCAGTGTAGCCCGTGCGATAAGTTGCGATGCTGACCGGACCCAGCTCACGGACACGGAAGTGATAACGCTTAATCGACGAAAGATCCGCGTTGGCCACCTCCTTGGCCAGTTCCAGCGTCTTGGGCCCCTGGCACGCCACCATGGCCGTGCCCATGGTCTCGTCTACAACTTGAACGTCTTTCCCCGCGCCGTGCTTGTTGAGCCACGCGATGATCTTCTCGCGATTGGACGCGTTGCAGACAATTCCCCAGTGCGCCTCAAACCGCGATACGATCACGTCGTCGAGAATGCCGCCATCCTCGCGGCAGACGTGCGAATAGAGGCACCGCCCCGGTTCGGCGCCGGCCAGCTTTCGTGTGCACAGCGAATCGAGAAATGACTCGGTGTCCTTGCCCGTGATCTTGAGGCGGCCCATGTGCGATACGTCAAAGACGCTGCAGGCCGTGCGGGTGTGATTGTGCTCCTCGATGATGCCCGCGAATTGCACCGGCATTTCCCAGCCGGCGAACGGCACCATCCTGGCCCCGAACGCGATGTGGATGTCGTATAGCGGCGTGCGCAGCAGGCCTTCGCTCATCCCGCGAGCCTACCGCTGCCCGCGGGCTGGGTCAAAATCCAACCGACTGCTTGCCGAACGAAATATGAAATGTGATTGAACGAGGGGCGGGGAAACGCTTATGATTGCTTGGCGTTGGTGCGGGTAAGGGGGGTGGCCCGATGGTTCAAAAATATCGGACGAGAATTGGCTCTTTCGCGGCGCTTGCAATCGTCTTCTGTGGGCTGCCAGAAATGGTGGTTGGTTTGGAACCGATAACCGTCTTATCACCAAACGATGTCCCGCCAGGATTTGGCACGGGTTTTGGGGCTTCGGCAGCGATTTCCGGTGACTACATTTCAATTGGCGCATCCGAAGACCCATGGAATAACGGCAACTCCTTTGGAGCGGTTTACGTCTTTCGGCGAGTTGGACCCAACTGGATCCAAGTCGCTAAGCTCGCAGCATCAGATGCCCAATACCTTGATCAGCTCGGCTGGTCAGTGGCCATGGCTGGCGATGTGATCGTGGCGGGCGCTCCGCGTTGGGATGTGGTCGGCTGTGGTGGCCGCGAACAAGGTGCCGCGTACGTTTTCATAAAAAACAATGCGGGAACTCCCAATGATCCAAATGACGATTTTTGGGCAGAAAAGGCGAAACTCGTTGCTCCGTCGGCGGCACATGGTATTGGATTCGGATTTTCGGTAGCAATCAGTGGAAACAGAATCGTAGCGGGCAGCGATTGCGGGCAGAGTGCTGAGGTGTTTCGCTTGAACAATGGCGTGTGGCAACACGAAGCCACCTTGCTTGAGCCAGAGCCTAGCGTCTATCACGAGTTTGGTTCGGCGGTAGCGATCGATGGTAGCCGAGTCGTGGTCGGGAGTCATGGCTACAACGAGCGGCGAGGGGCCGTTTATCTTTTTGCCTACGATAGCGGGCAATGGAATTACGATCTTCAACTCATCTCCCCTGGTGCGAACGAGATGGATGATTTTGGCCAATCCGTTGCGATTTCAGGTGATTTCATCGCTGCGGGAGCACCGAACGAGGACAATAATAGGCCGCAATCCAGCTCAGGGGCTGCTTACCTTTTCGATCTAGGTGACGGCACGTATAGGAGATTTGCTCCTCTTCATATTGAGTCAGCAGCCTACTTTGGACTGTCTGTCGCACTCGAAACCAGCAGTCTATTAATTGGACAATGGGTTGAAGAGGCTGGCACCTTGTATGAGTTTGTCCCAAATGGTTGGATGGCGCAGGCGGTTTTGGAGCCGACTTCGTCCCTAGACTACGTTAGTGCATCGATTAGCGGCAATTACGGAGTGGTTTCTAGGCAAATCTACGTCGTCCGAAATCGAAAAACACTCTTCGATTTTTCTTTATTTCAAAACTGTTTTGGTGCAAAAAGTTGCACCCAGGGCGCTGATTTTGATTTCAATGGCAACGATGTAATCGATATCGTCGATTTCGGCGAGGTCGCGGCCTTGCTGAACGGACCATAGGGGCTTCCAAACAGAGGTGTAATATGCGCGGTCAGGCAACAGTGGAAGAGTCGGTTTTCTTGGTCATATTGGGCGTGCTTGCGATGAGCGGGCCGCTGACGGAAGCGGAAGAAGTAGATTGCAATAGCTCATTTTATCCTGGCCGCGTTTTCGTACGCTTTAAGGAAGGGGGTACTGCGGCGGCGGAACAAGATGCCCACACTGCAGCGGGGGCGACCCAAGTTCTTTTCACATACCCAGCGGTGTCCGGCTTGGGAGTCGTCGAGGTACCAGCCGGCACTGAACAAGGGGCCGTCGCCGCGTATACTGCGCATTCAGCCAAGCAGGGTGCATCGTCGTTTGATGCACCTTTTCCTCGACATTCTTACAGCCCGGCCAGGAGCTCGGAGACTTGCAGGCCCAAAGCGTTGCTAATGCGAGCGAGCGCCCAGACCGAAGCCGCGTTCTTGCCGAGTTCGACCTGAGACAGCTGCGAGGTCGTCAAGTCAGTCCGGTCGGAAAGCTGCCGCAGCGTGAGATTCTGCGCGAGCCGGTGGCTGCGAATTCGCTGCCCAATGAGCCGATTCAGTTCATGCTCATCGGTGTAGATGATTCCCATCCGCTGGCAGGCCCGATCCACCGCCTCGATCAAATCTTCGTGCTTAAATGGCTTGGGGATGTAGTCGCAGCTCCCGCGCCGCATGGTGGCGGTGGCCGTATCCAGATCGGGATACGCCGTCATGACGATGCAGCTCATCCGGTCGTCGATGTTTTTGAGCTTTTCAACGGCCTCCACGCCGTCCATGGCCGGCATGCGCAAGTCGACCAGAGCGATTTGAAAAGACTCCTCCTCGGCGGCCTTCACGGCTTCGTCCGGGTCGGTATAGGTTTTCGGACTGTAGCCGTGATCCTCGAGTAGAAGTCCAACGGTTTTGCAAATAGATGGATCGTCGTCAATGACCAGAACTTTGATGTGGTGTCGTACAGCCATCGCTTACCTTTCGTGTTATTGGGTGGAAACTGTCTCGAAATCGCGCATATGGCGGATACTGTGTGCGAGACTTCGAAAACCTAACTCATCTTTGGAGGGACGAAATCCTAAAGTAGCGTTTTCGACCTCGCTTGATTGTAGGTTAAACCGAATGACTTTCCAGCGACAAAAGAAGAATATGATTGTTTTTCAAGCGTGTAACAGACTAGGAGTTTACACCTATGCGATTGCGGCTTTCGTCGAATACTTCAGCGGCATTATAACTGGAACGAACGAACGGACCGGCAGCAACGCTCACAAATCCCAATGACCTAGCGTATTCTGCAAGCTCATCGAATTCTTCGGGGCGATAATATCGGGCGACTGGGGCGTGGCGGTCGAGGGTCGGCTGGAGATATTGGCCAACCGTCAGCACGTCGCAGTGAACTTCCCGCAGGTCGCGGAAAGCTTGGTGCAATTCGTCGGTGAACTCGCCCAGTCCGACCATAAGTCCTGATTTTGTCATGATTTGAGGCGCGATTTCTTTCACCGTCCTCAGAACCTCCAGCGAGCGGCGGTACTTTCCCTGCGGGCGAAATTGCGGCGTAAGCCGCTCGACCATTTCAAGATTGTGGTTGTAGAGTTCAGGCTTCGCCTCGCAAAGCGTGTCGATGCATTCCCGACGAGCATGAAAGTCCGCCGGGAGCACCTCCACCGTAGTCGCCGGGCAGGCGGCGTGGATAGCGCGCACGCAGCGGGCGAAGTGACCGGCTCCCTCATCATCGAGATCGTCGCGGGCCACGGCGGTGATGACCACATGCTTGAGAGCCAGGCGGGCCACGGCGTCGGCCAAACGGTCGGGTTCGTCGGAAGAAGGCGGCTCAGGCCGGGCAGTTTCAACAGCGCAGTAATGGCAGCGACGGGTGCATTTGTGACCCAAAATCATGAAAGTCGCATGCCGCTTGGACCAGCACTCCGAAAGATTGGGGCACTTGGCGTCCTGGCAGACGGTCGCCACTCCGCTTTCCGCGACGATAGCCACCGTGCGCGAAAAGTCGCCCGAAGGCAGCGGCCGTTTGAGCCAGGGGGGCAACCGCCGTTTCGGCGACAAATCGCTGGATCGACTGATCAGGGGCAATTCCATGACCTTTGAAGATACGAGCGATTGGCCGCAAAATCCACAAGGCCGGGGAAGAACGATATAATGAAAAAGACTTCAAAAAGAGCGCTATGCCTAAACCATCTTTGATTGACGTGCTGCGGGAAAAAATCCTGGTCCTGGATGGGGCCATGGGGACCAGCATCCATGCGCGGAGGCTGCCGCTTTCCGCCTATGAGGGCCACGAAAACTGCGTAGACATCGTCACGGCCAGGCGGCCCGACGTGGTGTGGGACATTCACCGTTCATTCCTGGCGGTGGGCTGCGACGCGGTGATGACCAACACCTTCGGCGCCAACAAGATCGTGCTGAGCGATTTCGGCATTGCTGAGCGAACGTACGCGCTCAACAAGCAGGCCGCGGAGATTGCCCGCGAGGCATGTCGCGAGTTCGACCGGCCTAACCAGCCGCGATTCGTCATCGGCTCGATGGGCCCTGGAACTCGGCTGCCGACGCTCGGGCAAACCAGCTGGGACACCATTCTCGATAGCTACACGGAGCAGGCCCGGGGCTTGCTCGACGGCGGCGTGGACGCGCTGATCGTCGAGACCTGCCAGGACCTTCTGCAATGCAAGTCCGCTCTGGTAGGCGCGCTCGACGCAATGCACGAGAAGGGTCGCGAGGTCCCGCTCTTCTGCACCGTCACGATCGAAACCACAGGCACGATGCTCTTGGGCACGGAGATGGCCGCCGCGCTGACCGCGATCGAAGCCTTTGATAAAGTTTCGGCGATCGGGCTCAACTGCGCCACCGGTCCGCAGGAGATGAGCGAGCACATCCGCTACCTTGCGGGACATTGCGACCGACTGCTGATCGTGCAGCCCAACGCGGGCCTGCCGCAACTCGTCAACGGTGAGCCGTATTACTCGCTTACGCCAAAGGAGTTCACTCGCTGGCTTCTTGAGTTCATCGAAGTCGACGGGGTCAATATCGTCGGCGGCTGCTGCGGGACGACGCCTGAGCATCTTGCCGCTGTCGTTGACGCGGTCGGAGTGCGCGCGCCGAAGGCCCGCCGAGTACAGCGCGAGCCGGCGGTGAGCAGCCTCTATCAGGCCGTCCCCCTGCGCCAGGAATCTTCTGTGCTGGCTATCGGCGAGCGGACCAACGCCAACGGTTCGAAGAAGTTTCGGGAACTACTCGCGGAAGGCGACGTGGACGGCATGGTGCAGATGGCCCGTGAGCAGGCCAAACATGGCAGCCACATGCTCGACGTCTGCACGGCTTATGTGAGCCGCGACGAAGTTGCCGACATGACCGCCGTGCTGCGGCGATTCGTCACTGACGTGACCGTGCCACTGGTGATCGACAGCACCGAAGTCAACGTGATCGAGGTCGCGCTCAAGCTCGCCGGCGGCAAGTGCGTCATCAACTCCATCAACCTCGAAGACGGCAAGGAGAAGCTCGACAGGATTTGCCGCCTGGCCAAGCGGCACGGAGCAGCGGTGATCGCTCTGACCATCGACGAAGAAGGCATGGCCAAGACCAAGGCCCGCAAGGTCGAGGTGGCCCGGCGAATTTTCGACCTGGCCACTGGGCGGCATGGGTTGAAGGCAGGCGACCTGATCTTCGATCCGCTGACTTTCACAATCTGCACGGGAAATGAAGATGATCGTCGGCTCGGCCTTGAAACGCTGGACGCCATCGCGGCCATCAAGGACGAATGTCCCGGCGTGCATACCCTGTTGGGGCTCAGCAACATCAGCTTCGGCGTGAAGCCGCCGGTGCGCCGCGTCCTTAATAGCGTCTTTCTGCACCACGCCCGCGAGCGCGGACTCGACGCGGCCATCATGCACGTCAGCGGCATCGTTCCGCTCTTCAAGATCGACGACGCCCATCGCCAACTCGCAGAAGATTTGATTTTTGACCGCCGTCGCGAAGGCTACGACCCGCTGCATGAGCTGCTTCGCGCCTTGGAAGGAGTGGAGGCCGCCACCGAAAAAGCGGAAAAGCCCAAAAACGTCGAGGACCGCCTCAAGCTGCGGATTATCGACGGCGACCGCACCGGACTGGAGGAAGACCTCGACGAGGCGATGCTCACTCGCCGCCCCCTCGATATCGTCAACGACATACTCCTCGACGGCATGAAGACGGTCGGCGACCTCTTCGGCGCGGGCCAGATGCAGCTCCCCTTCGTGCTCCAGTCGGCGGAAACGATGAAGGCCTCTGTACGCCACCTCGAACCGCACATGGAAAAAACGTCCGACGCGGGAAAGGGCTCGATCGTGCTGGCCACCGTGCGCGGCGACGTCCACGACATCGGCAAGAACCTCGTGGACATCATTCTCACCAACAATGGCTATACCGTGTACAACCTCGGGATCAAGCAGCCCATCAGTGCGATCATCGAGGCGTACGAAAAGCACAACGCCGACGCGATCGGCATGTCCGGCCTGCTGGTGAAATCAACCGTGGTGATGCGCGAAAATCTGCAGGTGCTCAACGAGCGCGGCATGGATCCGCCGGTCATTCTTGGCGGGGCGGCGCTGACGAGAAAGTACGTCGAACAGGACTTGCGGCCGGAATACCAGGGCGAACTGCACTACGCCAAGGACGCCTTCGCCGGTCTGCACCTGATGGCGCAAATCGCTGCATTGCGCGGCGAGCCGCGAGCTTCAGCTCGCGCGACCTCAAATCAGTACTGCGATCGCAAGGAAGCGGTGTTAGAGGATAAGGTTCAACACTCAAGTCGCGACAAGAGTGCGAAGGACACGGCTTCGAACTTCGAAATTCGAACTTCGAATTTGCCGTCTGATCTTCATGAAGAAGCTTCCGAGCGCTACGGCTATGTCCCGCCCAAGTCGAATATTTCGCGCGATGAGCCCGTGCCGGAGCCGCCGTTCTGGGGACGCCGCATCGTCGATTCCATTGATCCCCGAACGGCGCTGGCCTACCTGAATGAAAACATGATCTTTCAGGTCCAATGGGGATACCGCAAGAACCGACGCAGCGCAGAAGACTTTGCCCGTTTTCTTAATGACGAGGTCCGTCCCGTTCTTCGCCGCCTCCTTGAGCAATGTGAGCGAGAGAAAATCCTGCAACTCAAGGCGGTTTACGGCTTCTGGCCGGCGCAGTCCGACGGCGATTCGCTCATCATTTACGACCCCGACGACTGCGATCGGCAGCTTGTCACCTTTGAATTCCCGCGCATGGGCAAGCCGCCCTACTGGTGCCTCAGCGACTTCTGGCGGCCGGTGTCCAGCGGCGTGTTCGATGTGGCCGCCTTCAGCGTGGTAACCGCCGGGCGCCGGGTCAGCGAAGTCGCCCGCGAATGGTTCGCCGCCGACCGCTACCAGGACTATCTCTACCTCCATGGCCTAGGTGTCGAGACCGCCGAGGCCCTCGCGGAGTACATTCACAAACAAATCCGCATGGAATGGGGCATCGCCGACGACGACGCCCGCGCCAAGCAGGAAATCTTCAAGCAGCATTATCGCGGCTCGCGCTACAGCTTCGGCTACCCCGCCTGCCCGCGACTCGAGGACCAGGTCAAACTCTGGCCGCTTCTGGACCCCGAGCAAATCGGCGTAACGCTCAGCGAAGAGTTCCAACTCGAACCGGAACAGACCACGACCGCAATCATCACCCACCACCGCCAGGCTAAGTACTTCAACGTTCGGTGAACGTTCATCCGAAGTCTTACAGTTTCTATTCGTTGCCTTGCCCGCTGCTGTTTCTTATCGGGCAGTTGCCCCGCGACCCCTTTCGTATTGACCCCATTTGGATTCGCGATCCATTTGGCTATGATAATCACGAGTCCCGGAATTTCGTCTGAGCTGGCCGTTGTAGCGTGATTCCCGCCCCATAGATTGAGAGGTTCGTCTTGCCCCGCCTTTCTTCCAGACTTGGCCATTCGAACGAACGCATGGCAGACGGAACCCTTTCGCTTACCCTGCGTTCCGCGGCTTCCGGAGGCTTTCATTTTCGCGAGCATCACGTTTTTGGCCGATCGGCAAATCCAAAACACGACCACGAATATCAATGCATCGGATTTCTCATCGGCGGGCTTGGCACGGCCGAATTCGGGCGCGAAGTTTGGACCGTCAAGCCTGGTTATCTCAATGTCATTCCAGCCGGGGTTGGTCATCTTGAGCGGTTTGGCTCCCCTGAAATCCGGTGGTGCGGGATTGAATTGACCGCGCCTCGCGAAGAAATCGCCCCCCAAGCCGCACGAGTGTTCTCCGCCCCGATGCAAGTTCAGCGCGGAGCGGCCAACGCCATTGCCGCCGATATTTATCGTGAGCTTCGCCTGTCGGACAATTCGTCACTGCTTGCACTGCACGGCCTTGCACTCGAACTGCTCGCTGCCTTGGCCCGGTTGCCGCGCAAGTCCGAAGATACAACAATTCCCAGGTGGTTCGCTCGCGCCGAGGAGTGCATTCGTCAAAAGTTTCTCGAGACCCTGTCTCTTGATGAGTTGGCCCGCGAAGCCGGAGTGCATCCCATGCACCTTGCCCGCGGGTTCCGTCAAGTCACCGGGTTGTCCGTCGGCGAATTTGCCCGCATCTTACGCATCGAGCGAGCCATAGATCTACTGACAGATCGTGATATTCCTCTCACGCACGTGGCTCATTTGACCGGCTTCTCCGACCAGTCCCATTTTACTCGAGTTTTCAAGAAAAAGATGGGAATGACCCCTGGAGAGTACCGGCTGGAGCTCGGCCAACGCTAGTTTCATTCCAGGCGCTTCTCTCGTTCAATTATCGTTGCTCCTGCCGTGATACTTTCCCTTTTTGTGTATTCGAACGGAAAGGAAAGAACATGCGACAGATAACCAATAGACGCAGGGCAGGCCTTGCGTTGGGAATCATTTCACTTGTTTCGAGCGTACGGGCGCAACCGGCCTCATTCCAGGGTTTAGGCGATCTTCCAGGCGGGCAAATCGAAGGTTACGCGATCGGCGTCTCCGCCGACGGAACCGCAGTGGCCGGACACAGTTTCTCGGCCAACGGTGACGAAGCCTTCGTGTGGACCCAGTCGGGTGGACTCATTGGTTTGGGCGATCTCCCGGGTGGTTCATTCTCAAGTTTTTCTACCATGGCGTCGAACGGTGGCGCGGTGCTGGTGGGCTACGGGACGGTTCTTGGCGGGTACCGGCCTGTTCGCTGGTCCGGCGGAACGATGACCACGCTTGGAGACTTGCCCGGTGGAGGCAGCAACGGCTTCGCGACCGGAATGTCGGCAGATGGCACGGTGGTCAGCGGACAAAGTACCTCCAGCTCCGGCACCGAAGCATTCCGATGGACCTCTGCTGGCGGGATGGTCGGACTGGGTGATCTTCCCGGTGGAACATTTAACAGTTCCGCGTGGGGTGTTTCGGCCGATGGCGCCGCAATTTTTGGTGACGGTACCACGGCCCAAGGGTCGCAAGCCTTTGTTTGGACAAGTTCGCAGGGCATGGTCGCATTGGGCTATCTGCCTGGTGGATCGGTTTTCAGCGGGGCCCACGAGGCATCCAACGGTGGAATTTTCGTCGTGGGTGCCAGCGATTCGACCGATTCCGGACCAGGCGGCGCGGAGGCATTCCGTTGGTCGTCGCTCGGCGGGATGGTCGGCCTTGGCGACCTGCCGGGAGGATCGTTCAGCAGTTTTGCAAACGGCATTTCGGCAGACGGACGAGTTGTGGTGGGGGGGAGTGAAACCGACGTCGGCACGCAGGCATTTATGTGGACCCCCGGTTTGGGAATGCGAAACCTGAAAGACTTTCTGTTGTCTCTAGGCGTCACAAGCGTCCAAAACTGGACACTCCAAAACGCGCACGGCGTATCCGCCGACGGCACGATCATTGTTGGTTACGGTGTGAATCCATCGGGCCAGACGGAACCTTGGATTGCACGAATCCCGCCGACCGACGTTCCTGCAACGGGAACTTGGGGTCTGGTGGCCTTGGCGCTGGTTCTGGGAATTGCCGGCACATCCATACTGCGAGGGTATTCTTCCTAAGAAAACAACCGGAGAACGCTCGGGTTATGGCAAAGACTTCCATTTCAGTAATCCTTCTTGCCTGCTGGGGCGGCCGCCGATGCTGGTGGCACCTCTTTGTTTCTCCACGATCGGCATGATATTCTGGCTCTGGACCTGAGCAAATGAAATGGAGATTTCTATGCGACGCGCGCAATGTTTGATTCTCGGTTTTCCATTCTTGTTGATGATCGCTCGGAGCGCGGCTGGCGATCAACCCGATACAAAGCCCAAGTCCGATCAGGTCACCTACGTCTGCCCATCTTGTGGATGCAAATCCGATTCCAATACCTTCGAGAAGCCGGGAAAATGCCCCGATTGCAAAATGGGCCTGGTCCGCAAGGAGGAATTCCACGCTCCACGAAAGGTTGCAATCGTAGTCGCCGAGGGGGTTACCGCACTTGATCTCGCCGGGCCGGCCGAGGTCTTTTCCAACACGCTCGGCGCCAGTGGGCGGGCCTTTGAAGTCTTCACCGTCGGCGCAAGCAAGGAGCCCGTCGACTCTCGGCACTCCGTCCTCAGCTTGACCCCAGAGCGCACGTTCGCGGACTGCCCCAAGCCTGACATCATCGTCATCCCCGGCGGGGGCACGGAATCGCTGGCCGGCGACGCTGCGTTCATCGAATGGCTGAAGAAATCCGCCGAACAAAGCAGTTACATCATGTCCATCTCGAACGGGACCATGCTTCTGGCCAAGGCCGGACTTCTTGACAACCAGGAGGCTACGACGGCATTTTGGATGGCGCGTCGCCTCCAGCAGGAATATCCGAAGGTCAAAGTCATCGAAGGAAAGACAGTCGTGGCCTCTGGAAAAATCATCACAACCGCCGCATCAGCCACCAGCATCGATGCTGCGCTGCTCATTGTAGAGCGAATTCATGGTCCGGAGGCTGCGCAAAACACTGCGGAGGCGATTGATTATTTTCAGCGCCCGCAATGACAAGACAATAACCCTTAGGCAAACGATCTCAATTCCCTATAATGGTGTTGGCACCGTTTGAATGCCACGGACGTCTGAGCGTCCGTGTCCGCATTGGCAGATTAATCCAGTCCATACAAGGCGCAGGGGAGAACCGGCGGGCCATAACACTGACTGACCGCGCCGGTTGCCCCGCTGGCGCTATTCCTGAAGGAACGCACGCTGGGCCCTGACGCGCGAATGCATGGATCCTCCGTATTTGACGAGGTTGTCGACTGGAGGTCGCCGGGCCTGCTTTGGCTTGACGAGAAATTTGGTTTTGCTCTTTCCTTGCAAGCATCGGGCAGCAATGAAACTCTGCATCCCGATGCTTGCTCCACGGCAATATTCTTGGCCGCAAAGGTGTCCTGACAAGCTTTCCATCGTGCAACCAGAGTCTTTTGGAACGCTTGGGATGTACCTTGCGGCTGTTTCGCTAGGAACAGAAAAGTGTATAATCCATAAGTATCTGCAATTACATATGTTATGTTTGTAACCCAAGAAAATAAACAGGTTTGATTTTCGTTGACAGCCAGCCCCGTTGCTTATACAAACGTAGCAGAGTTGGATGTGAATGTTTGCGGTCGAAATGAATCGGCCGCATGTCGATTATGCGGCTTCTTTAGCCGTGGCGAACTTCCGGGGTCGTGGCTTTGCCGCGATCCCGGAAGTTTTTTATGATCGCTTCCCACGAATGAGCGCTGCCATCGATCAATCGTCGCGAAGACCCATCATTCAAACCGGTTCCGTTTTCCAAAACCGTAAGGTATGTCGTGATCATTTTCGCATGACCATCGCCCTGCCGGAGTTCGCCGAGGCCAAGCCGGGCCACTTCGTCCACCTCTGCCCGGAACCAAGCGAAGCTTCCGACTATCGCGTCTTTGACCAAACGTGGATATCAGATCACCGCTCTTGGGGGAACGAATGGAACGACCCTATGCTTCGCCGAGCCTTCAGCGTGGCAAACCTCGCGCGGCACGCTGACCGCGTCGAAATCGATGTGATATATCGCGTGGTCGGAACCGCCACGCGCTGGCTGGCCTCGCTGACAAAGGGCGATTCCATCAGCGTCATGGGCCCGATGGGTCGCGAATTTCCAATCTCGCCTAAGCCCAATGCTTGGCTGGTGGCTGGAGGCGTTGGACTTCCGCCGTTGCTCTGGCTGGCAAAGGCTCTTCACGACGTTGGCAAGAATACAGTGGCTTTTTGCGGGGCGCAATCGCGAGACCTGCTGGCTCTCGACTTGGATTCAGAGCACGTTCCGGCTGGTGACGCGCGCCGAGCCGAAAGGAGTGCCAGGGAATTTGCTGAGGCCGGTACCTCGACGGTCATCAGCACAGATGACGGATCGCTAGGTTTCCCAGGACATATTGGAGCCGCGTTGGAAGTTTACGCCCGAGCCAATCCGGCTGACCCGCGCGGGCTGGTGATGTATACCTGCGGACCAGAGCGGATGATGCGCTTCGTCGCCGATTTCTGCACAAAGCGAAATATTCAATGCTACGTTTGCGTGGAGCGCAACATGGCCTGCGGGACCGGAATGTGCCAGTCGTGCATCGTCCCCGTCCGCGATGCCAGCGACTCAGCAGGCTGGCGCTACCGCCTCTGCTGCACGGAGGGACCGGTCTTTGATGCCGCCCAGGTAATTTGGGACTGACTCTGCCTGCACGATGACAGTGCGGTTACGGTTGCTGTAATCGTTACCCTCCTCCCACGCCGTGTACTGTTTCACCCAATCGCTCGAGTCGGATGATGTGTCGTGCTCGTCCGACTTCTCGGCCAATCCCACCGTGCCAATGGAAAAAAGAACATCGTCATCGCGATAGTCGTTCACGGCCAAACTCCTTTTTGTCGAACTGCCTTTGGAACCCTCGGGGCAATCAAGAACTATCGACCGCTTTCATGAGGCGAATGTGAATCTTATGCGAATGGCGAGTTGGAAGTTTCCTGGGGCCGGTCGGCAGTGACATGAGTGAAAATGCCGCACCGGCATTCACCCCGATTCCAATGCTGAAAAAGGGATTGTGCCGGAAAATGGGGGCATCCCAACTTGCCTTGTCCAATAATCCTGCCTATATCAAGTTAGATATATCCATACCGTCGTAAGCGTTGACGTGGGTGACGCGGCCGTGAGGGACTTCGGCAAACAACCCGATATTCGAACGCCAGGCCGTCGTGCCGGACTCGTCCACTTGTGGGCAAGCGGCCGCGCGCGGGCATCGATTTCATCAACGCGACAAGAAAGCCCTTTCGCGTCACGAACCTACCCGTACGTGGCGCGGACGACCACAGCGGCGCAGGTGTTCCCCCTCCGGACACCTGCGCCGCGGCCCTTTCAGTCCAGCACGGTTTTCAGCCGTTCAATCGCCCAGTCGACCTCATCCTTGGTGATGCACCGCGGCGCGGCGAGCCGGATGGTCTGCTCGTGCTTGTTCTCTTGCATCGTTGCTCCTCGCGCATCAGCGTTTTGCGTTGTGCGCGGAACGGGTCCAGAGCGCCGTCAGAATTCACTTGACATGGTTTCCTGGCAATTTCTGGCGGTCAAACTGGTTGTAAAGGAATCTCATCTTCGTTGCGAGGATTCCAAAAACAATTGTGAAAATGACCCCGCAAAGCAAAGGTGGATACCAAATTCCATAAGGCTGCCCGGCGAGCAAGGCAATGGCACCGAAAAGGACTTGCGGGATTCCCAAGAACACGAAAAACCACATTGCGCCAAGAATGAACTTTCGGCCCTTATTCTTCGGCACGCACCAGCCGGCGATCGCACCCAGGATGCCCCCCAGCGAGCCGCCAACTCCACCAACAAATGTGCCGTAATACGCGCCGAAGTACGTTGGATTAAGCCACGGATCCACCATGGTCGAACTCCTTATTCAGCTACTTCACGGTCACCACATCAATCAAGCCAGCACTTTTCGTAAACGTTCCGCCGCCCAATCGACCTCATCCTTGGTGATGCACAGCGGCGGGGCCAGGCGTATGGTCTGTTCGTGCGTGTCCTTGCAGAGCAGGCCTTCGCGCATGAGCGTTTCGCAATACGCGCGTGCCCGGCTGGCGTCAGGCTTGAGGTCGATGCCAAACCACAACCCGCGCCCACGAATCGTCGCAATCTTGCTCGTCTTGATTTCGCGAAGCTTGCCCATGAGGTACTGGCCCATCTTCGTCGCGTTGTCCTGGTACTTGTTGGTTCGAAGCATCTCAATCACTTTCCGCGCGATCGCGCAGGCCAGCGGGTTACCGCCAAACGTGCTTCCGTGGTCGCCCGGCGTAAAGACGCTCATGATCTCGTGTGAAGTGACGATGGCCGACACCGGCATGATGCCCCCGCCCAATGCCTTGCCGAGAATGAAAATGTCGGGCTTCACGCCGTCATGCTCACAGGTAAACGTCTTGCCCGTTCGGCCCAGCCCCGACTGAATCTCGTCGGCGATGAAAAGAATCTTCTTCTCCGTGCAAATCTGCCGCACCGCCTTGAGATACCCCTCCGGCGGAATCTTCACGCCCGCCTCGCCCTGAATCGGCTCGACCAGAAACGCAACAGTGTCAGCATCGATCGCCCGCCGAAGCTCATCGGCGTCGCCATACTCGACGATGGTAAATCCCGGTGTAAATGGCCCGAACCCTGCCCGGCACTGCGGATCGGTGCTGAAGCTGATGATCGTCGTGGTGCGGCCATGAAAGTTGCCTTCGCAGCAGATGATCTTGGCCTTGCCTTCTTTCACGCCCTTCTTCATGTAGCCCCACTTGCGGGCGGTTTTGACGGCCGTCTCAACGCCTTCCGCTCCCGTGTTCATGGGCAGCACCGCCTCCATCCCGCACAGGTCGGCGAGTGCCTGGCACATGGGGCCTAGCTGGTCGTTGTGAAAGGCTCGCGAGGTGAGCGTGACTCTGTCGAGTTGCTCCTTGGCCGCCTCAATGAGCTCAGGATGCCGATGCCCGAAATTCACTGCCGAATACGCCGCTAGCATGTCCATATACTTCTTGCCGTCCACGTCGGTGACCCAGACCCCTTCGGCCTCGGCCACCACGACGGGCAATGGGTGGTAGTTATGTGCCGCCGATTGCTCGACCAGTTCGATGTGGTCGTGTCCGGTCATCTTGCCTTTGTTAGATTTCGTTGCTGTACTCATCAGAATTCTCCGAGTTTAGGTCTTCTTCGACCCCTTCAGGGTCGTAATTCTCTATTGCGACTATCCGGGGGCATCGCTTCGCTCAACCCCCGGCTATTTTCGGCGACCCCTTCGGGGTCACATTTGCTCTGCACTAGCTGTTTGGATCGTCTTATCTGTGCCAACACCGCTCCCTCACGGTCGGGGTACTGATTGGTGGGCATAGCCCACCCTACATGCTCTCTGACGGTCGCGACTCTGTTTTCATTTTGGCCAAAGCCAGGCGAAAGTCAGGCCCGTGATGACGCCGTACACTACGCCATCAAAAACAAACTTGAAGGTGATGCTCCATCCTTGGCCTTTCCAGATCGATTCAGGAATTGCGCCCATGGCATAGCCGAGCAATGCCGCCAATCCGGTCACGTGAAAGACACTCTTGAAGGCAGCCCCGAGGGGCAATACCGGTCCGGCGGCCATCGCGGTGATCGCTCCGACCAGAAGACAATACAGAAACCAAAGTAGGAGACTCATCCCCATGTTGCTCCCGCCATTGGGTATGATCGTGGCAACCCCCACCGGGCCAAGCTTTTCCTTTGCGATCATCTGGGGCGAACCCATGTCTTTCATGGATTGCCACATGGGGAATCGGTAGCTTCCGGGCTGAAGTCCCTGGGCACGCATCTCCGCCAGGATTTTCTCTTCGCCGGGCATTTTCTTGAAATCCCCCTTATGCAAGGGGGTGACCATGCAAATGAGACAGCTGGCGATAACTACGAATACGGCGGACAGGAGGATCGGCAACCAGAGTTCTGTCATCTGGATCATTTTGTTCTCCAGCTAGATCGGGTGCACGAAAATCATGGAACGATCATTTGCGGCTCGTCAGACGGTCAGCATCGGCGAGCAATCATACCGCGAGGCGTGGTACACAGGATAGTCCCGCCCCACCGCCGCATACTGGGCCTCGTGAGCCAGGTGGGGGTGATTGTTCTGTTCACTCAGGTGGGCCACCGCGATCCACTTGGGCCGCTTTTTCGTGCACGATTTGAGCAGCCAGGCCGCTTCGTCGTTGGAAAGGTGCCCGCCCTTTCCGCGAATGCGGGCCTTGAGCGGCTCCGAATACGTTCCATGCTCCAGCATGTGCGGGTCGTAATTGCATTCGAGATATGCTGCATCGAGCTCTTCGATCAGAGAAAGCAAGCCCGCAAAGGGATGACCCAGGTCGGTGAGAATGCCGAGCCTCTTCCCCTCGCACTCCACGACGAAGACCACCCCGTCCGCGGCGTCATGCGGCGTGCGGATCGTATGCACTTTGGCGTGCCCGAATTCCAGCGTGTCGCCCGACTCGAAATACCGCACGTCGAAGAGCCGCCCCAGCTTGCAATACGTGGCCGCCAGCGTCCTTCGCGTGATGTAAATGGGGATGCCAAACTTTCGCTGCAAAATCCCTGCGCACTGAATGTGGTCGATGTGGTCGTGCGAGATGATGACGCCCTGCACCTCGCGAATCTCCTGGCCATGACAGGCCATGCGCCGCGCCGCACACGCCCCGCTCAGCCCCGCGTCAAACAGCAGTCGTGCCCCGTTGGCCTCAACGTAAATGCAGTTCCCATTGGAGCCGGATTGTAAAGAAAATGTCCTCAAGCAGATTTCCGAAACCGACCCGGGAGCATTCGCCGAAAGTGGTTCGCATCTTCCGCCCACCAGCGCACGACGCTACCTGCTTGCAAATCATACCCGCAGCCAACTTGTCCACCAAAGACTGGCCGGGGTGGCACGATCTCGCGCCGTCCACCAAGGCCATGACAGTAGGACCTATCCCAAAACAAGGCGAGCCGCGAACTTCAGTTCGCGCGAACGCTCGAAACTGGCAGGCTTTCTTTGTATTGACACTTGATCCGCAATTGTTGATGACCTTTTGGGATGGCTTCTAGCATCCACTGAACTTTGACGCCCGGAGGGCACACGATGGTTGCCAGGGTCTTTAGACCCTGGATGAAGGGAATCCCCCGCTCCTCGCGCCCGGAGGGCGCACGTAAGTATTGCACGCCAAGCACTACCGACAGGCCGTATTTTCAAATTTCGAATTTCGAATCTCGCGGCCCGGTTGCGCCACTTTCAAACCCCAAGCGCCAGCGCTGGGCCAGTTATCCTTCCGAACCCCGAGCGCCAGCGAGCGAGCCATCTCACGGGCAGCTTTGTATCGAAAATGGATACGGCTTTCCGCGGAATGAATCCACGCATGCCGAGATATGGCTGAAGCTCAGGTCCAGACCCAGGGTGCTGGGTGAAATATTTCCAAACGCATCATCCCCCGCCAGCAATGCTCGGGCCTTGATCGGCGCACCCGGCGCACTCTTGAATTTGTTTACCATCGCCGCGACATCGCCAAAATCCGGCTGCGCGCTGCCGGCTGGCGGATTGAATTCCAACTCGATGTCGCCCCATCGCGTCGTCGCCAATGACAGCGGCGACGATATATCCGCGCAAGCGTCCTCATTGCCCACGCAACTTGCGGGAACAAACTGCAAGTCATACTGCGAACTGGGCACGATGGCCGATCCGGTCACGTGCAAGTAGCCTAATGAAGACCAATCTTGGTAATGCGGCGTGCATTGCAGGCTCGACGCATAGAGCGGTACGTTGGTACCTGTCGATTCAACGTACTGCGTCGGCGGCCCCACCCAGCGATACTGGCCTTCAAACGACGCAAACGGCACCGACGGCCCGCCCGTATAGGGCGGATTCACATGGTGTAACGAAACCAGCCTAACTCTGATGGCCTTCTGCTCCGGAAAAAGCCCCGGCTTGAACGACAGGAACCGGCATCGATCTGCATCAATCGACACGGAATCCATGCCGATCTTGAGTACCGCAGACGTGGTTTGCGCAATCGGCACATCGACCAGCGGCGGTAGTCCGTCGTCAGATCCCTCACCAGCCACGGCCATTGTCTCGCTGCCTTCTCGCACGTTCAGTGTATACACATGTCCTGCCGCCGCCGCAGGAATGTCGAGTACCAGCGTGCCGGCATATTTGCGCGATCCGTCGTCCCACACCACTTCGTTGGGACGGGCGCGGGCACTCCCAACGATTGGACCAGTTGGACTACTTTCGGAGGGGAAAGAGACGATATTCCCGTCGCCAAAAACAAAGTCATCGTGGACCGGAAATCCTACAAAAACGAGGAGGGGGGTGGAGATAAAGGCAGCCGCACATTGATTTGCATTGCAACGAGTTCCAGCCTCGTCGAACATAGTACGACAATAGGTGTTACCCATTGATCCAGTAGTTCATGGCTCCTGCGGCAACGCCATATCGACGCCGGGCGCGGGTGGGTTGGCGTTGATCCCGCGCATGCCCTCCGCGTCAACCTGGATTTGGTATCCGCGCAGGGATACGACGTTGTCCGGGTTGAAATCCTGGAATTGCACGTTGAAAAACGCCCGGAACCCTCCGCTGGTAGCGATCAGTTCCTGCCCGACGATCTGCGTGCCCGCAGGATAGCTCGATGTTCCTTGCGCAGGCACCGGCGTGATGAACACTCTTAGCGTGGGATTTGCCCGCGCTGCCGCAACGTTGCCCGTGGGCGGTTCTGAGGACGCGTTCTGCGGCGCTCCACAGGAGGTAGGGCCGCCCCACGGATAGCCATACCCGGCATACGCGTTGCCCTCCATAATGCAATCCCAAACATTCACCGCTCGCGTTGGATCCGGGATGTTGGGTTGCAACTGCTCGCTCGCCTTGCTCTGCGAAAGAGGAGCTCTCGAAGCCTTGGAAACAACGGATGAAACGTCCGCGATGTCAGGTTGTGTGGTAGTGGCAGGCGGGTGGAATGGGGACGTGACGTCTCCAAATCGCGATGTGCTGATGGGAAGCGCCGATGATATGTCCACGCACCCTTCCTCTGCGCTTGTGCAGCTCTCATCCAGAGCCACGACTTCGTACGCGGAGCTGGGTATCACGGCATCGCCATAGACGTGAAACAGGCCCAGCGTGCTCCAGTCGTGATAATACGGCGTGCATTGCAGCGGAGCGGCGATGAACGGCGTGGGATCGTTGTCGTTTTCTGTGGCAAACACCGGTGGACCGACCCACCGATACTCCCCCTCGAACGAACTGAAGGGCGGTGGCGTCGGCTGTGCGATGTACGGCGGATTCACATGGTGCAGCGCAACCAGCGTCACTCGCAGCGCCATCGGCTCACCCCCATTGCTGGGAACCGACATCGAGAGGTATCGGTTCTTCGGAATCCCGCTCGGATCGGCTACCGGCGTCGGCGGCACAGCCAAAACACTCGCGCAGAAAAACCCGGCCACACTTAAATATGACAGACGCATCTCATGCCCTCCTTTGCGGCCTTTCTTGGCCTGACGATTGGTGGAATTGGGACGCACAGAATTCTACATTGAACGTGCTGCGCGAAGCAACTTCCTTAATTAGTCCAGCATTCCACAGTTTTCAGCGAGCATAGCCAATGGACTATGCTGCGTGCATTTGCGTTGATCTGCGGCCCGTCACTCTCTTGCTTGCGTTTTTTTGGAGGATTGCCTTAGCGAAGCGGCGGGACGCTTGGCGCGGTTTCGGTCGAAACCTTGATGGCCCCCTGGGCCGATTGCGGGAGGAAATACTTGGACCACCACTTTGGGAACCGGGCCACCGCCTTGTACCGATTCTCCGAGACGACGCGCACGTTGCCTTCTTTGGCCACGCTCTCCGGGCACCGCCCGATGGTCACCGCCGCCGGGATCCGCTGCGTGCCGCGCATGATGGTCAGGTTCATCTTCCCGCCCGGGCCCCGCGCGCGAATCATGGCGCTGAAATTCTCCACCACCTGCATCCCCTCGCCCTTCAGCGATGCACCATCAACCTCGAAGATCACATCATCGACCTGCAGTCCGGCGCGGTCGGCCGCAGTGTTCGGAATAATCCGTCCGACTTTGACTCCCACCGAACCCGGCGGGAGTTTGGGGTGCTCGTCGCTGCTGGCGACATACGACTGCAAGTTAATGCCTAGAAACCCACTGCGATCGTACACATGGTGATTCAAATAAGCGGTACGAACGACGTGCTCGATGCGAAGTTGCACTTCCAACTTGTTGGTAGCTCGATACGCGTCGCGCAGTTTCGGGAAGGCCGGCGCGCCGATCTCAATCAATCCTGCGGTGGCCTCCTCACGCTCCTTGAACGACGGCGAACCGAGCTTCTTGATCAGTTCATCAGCGCTCTTGCCCGCCGTCGGATCGAGCGGAAGATTAAACTCCTCATCGGTCACCGGCTCGTTGCGGAACCGCTCGTCCAGCTCGACATCAGCGTCCGGACCGGGAATCTGTTGGACCGGCGCTACCGGCGCGGGCCTTTGCGCCATGGCCGGCAAAGTCGCCATGGGGACCACGCCAAGGCATGCAATGATGAAAGATTTCCTGCGATTCATGCCCAAAGTATGCACACTCAAACCGCCAAAGGCAAACGAGTGACGGCCTTTCCGACAAGTCCTCGCATCGGGCTTACTTCTATTGATTCCGGCTCAAGGCTGCGCGGTGCTGGTGGTGCCAGGCTGTTTCATCGCCCAGGCCACCACGGCGGCGTGGAAGGGTTCGAGGTTTTCGGGCTCGATCTTGGCGGACTTGCGAAGTTCCATCACCAGGTCGCTGATTCTCTTGTTATAGGCCCGCGAAAAAAGTTGCTCGCGAAGTTGAGGCTGGACGGAAATGAAGTCAGGATTCGTACCGGGATCGAGTTGATCACATTTCACGATGAAGAAACCATCGGGAGATTCGATGACGTCGCTGACCTGACCTTGCTGAAGAGTTTGAAGTTTGGCGAGTGCCGGAGCGAATCGGTCCTGCAAGCTTTCGGGATTCACAAAGCCCCACGCCCCGCCTTCTTCAGCCTTCGACCCGTGCGAATATTTCTTGGCGACTTCGGCGAAGGGAACGCCCTTGCGAAGCTGGGCCTGGGCTTCGGTGATGCGGGTGCGAGCAAGCGTGCGGGCCTCGGCCTGTTTTTCGTCGCTGGCCTCTTCCCCTGCGGGAAGGAACTCCGACACGCGCACGTCGATGAGCGACATGCTGCGCCGCGGCGCCTTCCGCAAGCTCTCGGCCGCTTCGTGAAATGCCGCCATCAGTTCGGCGCGGGTGGGCTCGGCCACCCTTGGTCGGAGCTCGTCGTCAAGGAAGCTGGAGATGACGATCGAACGGCGCAGGTTGCCGCGGTAGCCATCGAGCGACCAGCCCTTGGATTCCAGGTCGCGTTCCAAACGCCGTTGGATGCCGCCGTAATCGGCGGTGACGCGCTTGCGAATTTCAGCGTCCACGAAAGAGTCGATTTTCTTTTCCATCGCATCGGGAAGGCGCAGCTTGGCTTTCTGGTAAAGAAGCATCTCAGCGATTTTGTCGGTGATAAGCTGAGCCGATTCGCGGGCAACGTATTCTTCAAGGTCGCGGCGCGATGCGGTTTTGGCCTTGGCGAGCAAGTCATCCAGGTGCGGCAGCCAGATGTCGGACGCCTCAACGCTTTCGCCTTGCACGGTCAGGCGGGCGGCAGCCGGTGCGGCAGGATCGGGTTTCTTGTGTGGCGGCGAAGCGGATTTTGGCTTAGCCGAAGTGGTCGAACCGGCGGACGCAAACGAAGTGCAGCCAAAGATAAATATGAGTGCCAGCAACACGAGCCGTTCAGCACCTAGCTTCGTTGCCTCCCCTTCGTGCCTTCTCTTCATGCCACAGTCTCCGCAGTGGCTGCTTTCTGGAACATGCGGCGCAGAATGGGGACTAGCGTGCCCGGTTCGAGGTAGGCCGGCGGCGGGCGCAGATGGATCGTCTTGGGATCGGGCATGCGCACGCTTCCGGGAGCATTCGCAAACGCAGGCTCGGCGGCGGCTACGGACTCGACAAGAAAAATGACGTCGGGGGCTTGGAGGCTGATCGAAGTGATGCCGAAGCGGCGGGCCAGCACGCGAAGTTCGGCCAGCTCCAGCAGGCGCTGCATCGGTTTCGGGATGGGGCCGAACGCGTCGATCAAATCCTTCTCCAATCGCTCGAGGTCTTCAGGCACGCGACAGGACACGACGCGGCGATACATCTCGATCCGCGCCCGGTCGGAGGTAATGTAGCCTGCGGGGATCATGGCCGCTACGTCAAGGTCAACGTGCACGGTGGGCGGCGTCGGGTCCGGCTCGTTCTTGAGGCGGCGAACGGTTTGCTCGAGCAGGCGGCAGTACATTTCATATCCGACGGCGGCAATATGACCCGATTGCTCGCGGCCCAGAAGGTTGCCCGCGCCGCGGATTTCCAGATCGCGCATGGCGATGCGGAAGCCCGCGCCGAGTTCGCTGAATTCCTCGATGGCTTTGAGCCGCTTGGCGGCTTTGCCCATCACCGGACGGTCTGGCGAAAGCAGCAGATAGCAATAGGCGCGATGGCTCGACCGACCCACTCGACCGCGAAGCTGATGCAGGTCGGCCAGGCCGAAGCGGTCAGCACGGTTGATGAAGATAGTATTGACCGTGGGGATGTCGATCCCGCTTTCGATGATCGTGGTGGCCACCAGCACGTCGGCCTCGCGGTTCAAAAACTTGGCCATCACGTCTTCGAGTTCTTCATCCTTCATCTGCCCGTGACCGTAAATCACTCGAGCTTCGGGGACGATCTTGCGGATCGTGTCGGCTATCGCGGCGATGGAGTGGACGAAGTTGTGAATGAAGTAGATCTGCCCGTCGCGGTTCATCTCGCGGAGGATCGCGCCGCGGATGAGGTTTTCATCGAAGGGACGGACCTGCGTGGCGATGGCACGGCGATCGACGGGCGGCGTTTGCAGTGAGCTGATGTCGCGAATGCCCACGAGCGACATGTGCAGCGTGCGCGGAATCGGCGTCGCGGAGAGTGTGAGCACGTCCACGCTTTCGCGGGCCAGACGAAGCCGCTCCTTGTGCTCGACGCCGAAGCGCTGCTCTTCATCGATGACGACCAGGCCAAGGTTGGCGAAATTGATGTCCTTGCTGAGCAGGCGGTGCGTGCCGATGACGATGTCCACCTGGCCCTTCTTGATCCGTTGAATGAGTTCTTTCTGCTCGGCGCCGCTACGAAACCGCGACAACGCGCCGATGCTGAACGGATATTCAGCCATCCGCTCGCTGAAGGTTTTGTAGTGCTGCTCGGCCAGGACAGTCGTAGGCACGAGGACGGCGACTTGCTTGCCATATTCGACGACCTTGAAGGCGGCCCGCATGGCCAATTCGGTTTTGCCGTAGCCCACGTCGCCGCACACCAGGCGGTCCATGGGCCGCGGCTGGGTGAGGTCATCCTGGATTTCCTTGGCGACGATGAGCTGGTCCTCGGTCTCCTCGTAAAGGAACGCGGCTTCGAACTCCCGCTGCCACTGTGTTTCGGGCGGATAGGCCGTGCCGCTGGCTTCTTCGCGAGCGGCCTGAATGCGCAACAACGCCTCGGCCAGATCCGAGACCGACTCGGCGACCTTATCCTTGGTGTTGCTCCAGCGTTTTCCGCCGAGCTTGGAGAGTTGCGGCTTTCGCCCGCCGGCCCCGATGTACTTTTGCACGAGATCGATCTGCGAGCAGGGGACGTGGATCACCGAGCCTTCGGCGAATTCAAGGGTGAGAAATTCCTCCTGCTGGCCGGTCGCACTTTTCCGCATTTTTTGCAGGCCGCGATAGACCGCGATGCCGTGCAGGACATGGACAACGTGCTCGCCGGGCCGAAGGTCGGTCCACGAGTCGAGCGTGCGGCCCGACTCGATGCGGCGGATGCGGCGCTTGGGCCGCAGGCGGTGGAAAAGTTCGTGGTGGGCGATGACCAGCGTGCGCGACGCCGTCCAGTCGAAGCCGCGGTGGATCGCGCCAAGTTCGAGGTGGATGCGATGCGCGTCGTCGGAGGACTGCTCGACAAGCATTTCCTGAAGCCGCTGCCGCTCGCCTTCGTTTTCGCAAAATACGTAGACGTCGTGGTAGGCAGAACTCGTCACCAACTGCGCGACAGAGTCGGACGCTGCGCCTTCGAATCGCGAGAAGCTGGCCACGGCGAAGTCATAGGTGTCTTCGTCGTCGATGGCGGCGGCCCCAAACCGTGAAAGCTGCAACTGCGCGTAATTTGTCGCTTGCGCCAGAATCGTCCGCACGTCGAAAAGCCGCGTGGTGCCAAGTCGCTTTTGCAGCGTCGCGCCGAGTTCTTGAATCTCCCGCGGCCCGTCGAGGATGATTACCGCATCTTTGGGCAGATATTGCAGGAAGGTGGCTTCGGTAGCCCTCTCGCCGCCAACACCGCCCCCTTGCGGTCGCAGCATTGACTCAGTCGTTGCCTCCTTCGGCAAAGCAGTAATTGTCACGCTGCTGAGCGTCTCGATCGAGCGCTGTGTACCAACGTCAAACCGGCGGATGGACTCGATGCGGTCGTCATAGAACTGGATGCGAAAGGGCGCGGTCTCGCCGAACGCGAATAGATCCACGAGGTCGCCGCGCATAGCCACGTCGCCGGGCGACTCCACCATGTCCAGTCGGTCAAACCCACGGTCCACCGTCCAGGCGAGCAGCTTTTCTGGAGTAATGGCCGCACCGCTGCCGGACGGCGTCAGTGTCAGCGTGTTGGCGCGGACTTCACCCGGCGATGGCACCGGCTGCATGAGGGCCTGGATCGGCGCGACGATGAAGCGCGCGGCCGACTGCGACTGCATCAGCGAACAAAGCCGCAGCCGCTCGGCTTCGATTTCGGTGCTTCCCGCGCCCTCGCCCGGAAGCGCCTCCCATGCAGGCAGAAACTCGCACCCGCGTCCGAGAAAAAGCTCCACGTCGTCGCGGGAGTCTTCGGCCTCTTCGGGGTGGGCGGTGACGAAAAGAAAGCACTTGGGTGAGTCGGCGGCGACAATCGCGGCCACCATGGGCGCAGCAGACCCCCACAGGCCGGTCGCGTGAATCACCCCCCCGCCCCGCGCGACCCGGTCTTTCAAGCGTACAACACGCTGATCCCCTGCAATCGATGGGATCACCAACACACTGGCACCATTTTCAATTCTCGATGAGCGATTGTCGAATCGGAGACGTGGTATCAGCCGGAAACAGCGTTCCGGTCAGAACTTCTCCATGTTGGACAACTACCCACAAATATCGACAGTGACAAGCTGGTTGCGCACCGAAGTCCTTACTATGCTTAACACGACAGTTCAATAGTCGTTTTGGTGAACATCATGCCGCCGCGAGAGTCAGGGCGGTTCATCAGGAAACATTGCTCGGAGAACATGCCATGCTCGGTCGCACTCGTTATTGCCTCTCTTCGCTCGTTCTTGCCTTCGGAGTCCTCATCGCCGCGCCTGTTCAAGCGGCCACTCCACTACCGGCGCCCTTCACGCTGGGCAAATGTGTTCCCGGTGACGCGTGGATGTATATCCACGTCGTGAACAACCCGGAACACGCCTGGCTCGAAGCCAAATGGTCCGAGATTTTCGCGGAGCTCAAAAAGACCGGCGTCGATCAGGACATGGTCAAAATCTTCATGTCCATGCTGGGCGATACCGAACGGGCCTCCGTGCAGACCGGCATGGACAAAGTTCTCACGCTCATCCAGGGCGTCAAGTGGTCGGAACTGGCGGACAAGGAGTTGGTGTTCGCCGAGCGGCCTTCCGACAGCATGATTGGATTTGATTACCTCTTCATCTTGCAGGGCAAGGATGGCAGCGGCGAGGCGAACTCCAAGGGCTTGGTTGCGATTCTCAAAGAGGCGGCCGCTGCGACAAACTCGACCTTGAACCAGAGCAAAATGCAGGACGCTGAGGTGTGGGAAGTCTCCAATGAGGCGCTCGCGAAAGTAGGGCTGAGCATCACGCTGTTTCGCAGCAAAGACACCATCGGACTCACCACCGGGAAAAAGACGCTTGAGGACGTGGTCGGCATGCTGGCCGGTAAGTCGCAGACCAAGGCGATCATTGCCACGCCGCGGTTCCAGGAAGCCCTGGCGCTTGTGGAGTCGCCGGCAGATTCCATCGGATTTTTCGACTGGAAGATGTTTACCACTTCTCTTAGCACCATGTTCAAGAACATCGAGAAGCGGGCCAATCCGGGCAAGCCCGACGCGACGGCCGACAAGGACAAGGTTGAAGGCATGAAAATCGTCATGAGCCTGCTCGATCGCGCCGACGTGCTCGATTACTCGGTGGCCTCCACCTCAACCAAAGCTCTCCGCACGACCCGTCAGGATGCCATACGCCTGCAGAGTGAAAAAAAGGATACGCCGCTGGCCAAGGCCATTCTCAACCGCCAGCCGTTTGAAAAATTCGATCAGTACATTCCCGCTGAGGCTACCGGCTTCGAGCTTTCAGCAACGATTGACCTCGAAACCATCTATGACATGATTCTGGACTTCATCGCCAAGGAGATTCCCGACGGCAAGGAAGCCATTTCAAAATGGAACGGAATTCTGGCGTCCGTGGGCTTCGATCCGAAAGCGGACCTCTTTGCGTGGTGGAGCGGTGAAGTGGCCAGCATCGAGATGCCGCAGGCCGTCGTGACTCCGATGGGTGGCAAGGACAAGGTCGTGATGATCCGCGTCAAAAATCCCGAACTTGCCCGGACCAAGTTGAACGCTTGCGTCGACATGATCAAGTCCCGCATGCAGGGCGAGGGGCAGATGCTGACCATTTCGCCGGCCAAGATCGATGCCGAAGGCTTTCGCGAAATCGTGCATCCTTCGCTGGCCATGTTCCTCAAGCCGGTTTTCGGAGTTCAGGGCGACTGGCTGATGGTGGGCACGTCGGCCGCCTCGATTCAAAAGTGCCTCAACGTCGCGTCCGGCAAGGCGCCCTCGATCATGAAGAACGATCGCTTCACCGAGGAAGGGCTTGTCCCGAAGGGCGCAATTCGTTGTGCCAGCTTCGAAGACACTTCGAAGACCGGACAGGAGATCGCCTCGGCTCTGGGCATGGTGGGGATGTTCGGCCCGATGATGGTCGGCGGGATGCCGAGCAAGACCCCAGAGGAAAAGCAGGAAAAGCAAATGGTCGAATCGCTGATGGGAATCCTGGTCAAGCTCGCCCCGGTGGTTCAAAAGATTGACTTCTATAGCTCGGCCTCTTCCGTGGGCACGTTTGACGGCAAGCTGACGCTGCGGACCGACTCCGTGACCACCTACAAGAAATCCAAGGAAGGCCCGGCGACTGCGGAAAGTCACAAGACTGGCAACCACAAATAGCAAAAAACCAGCGAGCCGCGAACTTCCGTTCTCGCGGCTGTTCGCTCTTGAAGACCCAATCAAAAAGGCCCAGCCCCGGAAAACCGGGGCTGGGCCTTTCGCGTGTTTCGTCAGTCGAGCATCTCTATCGTGAACCCGTTCGAAGTCCTTGGAGCTTCGATGCGTCACGTTTCTGCGGCTCGACAATGAGTCCCTTGTTCTTCAGCTTGCCTACGTCGAACCCGCGCGAGCGGGCATACTCCGGCGTAAGCAGGATGCCGATGTTGCTCCGCACCGTCTTGTGCTCACCCTTGTGAATGATATCGAACCGCGTCTGCGTCGGCACCAGATCGCTGCCGACCTCGGTGATCGTAAATTGCACCGATTTTAGTTCATTGGCCACTTCGGTGCTGAGATGATCATAGTCAGCCATAAAGCCTTCCGGAGGCGTAACCGATGCCGTCACCGTCCAGTCGCCGATGGTCTCGAACACGAATGGGTACAGCTGCTGCGTGTTGTCCCACACGATGTATTCCGGTTCGATGATCAGCAGCATCGATCCGGTGAGCACCGTGTACTTGGCCGGCTTGGCCGAACCGTCCGCCCGGACGATCTGTTGCAGATACTTGCTCTTCACGTCGCCGCAATGCACTTCGCCCACGGACACGCCAAGGGGGTCGGGCAGCGTCGTCTTGGTAGCGTCGCCGGATACTACAATGTAATTGCCCGGCGGCACGTTGATCAGCGCTTCGCCGGTGCTGTCGGTTACATCGCAGCCGGCCGGAGTGCAAGTATCCAGGATGCACTGATATTCCTGGTGCGAAATGCCGCTGCACAGCGTGTTCGCGCAGCTGTTGACCGTCTTGTCGTATGCACAAACCAGAATGCCGGACAGCGGTGACTTGGTGTCCGTCGGGTGAGCGCCAGGCCCTACGGTATGCCGATCTCCCTGCACATCAATTGTCGCTCCGTACAGCACGTTTACTTGCAGATTCGCCGTCGCCGTATTTCCGCAGGCGTCCGACGCGCTATACGTGACCATGGTCGAGCCGGTCGGAAAACTGGCCGGAGCATTGTTGGTCACCGGCCGTACGCCGTCGCAGGCGTCGCTTGCGGTTGCGGCTGGCAAGGCAACCGATTCACTGCCCGAGCAGTCCGTGTCCCTCACCGTGATCGGCGTCGTGTTGACCGCGACCGTCGGAGCGGTGGTGTCCACAACGGCGACGAGCTGGTCGCACGTTGAGGAATTGCTGCACTCGTCGCTCGCCGTCCATGTGCGCGTGATGGTCTGCGTGGTCCCGCATCCCGGCACAGCGGAATCCGACGAGCCAATGGACGTAGTCCCGCAGTTGTCGGTGCCCGAGGCCGATCCATTCGCCGCCACGCTTGTGTTCGCCGGGCATTCCCGCACCGTGTTGCCCGGACAAGTGACGGACGGCGGCGTGGTGTCATCCACCGTGACAAACTGCTGCCCGGTTACGTCATTGCCGCAATCGTCGGTGGCCGTCCAACTTCTGGTCAGCGTATACTGGTCCGCACAGACTCCGTCCGCCTGGGATTCTACGAAAGCCACCGGAACATTCGTGTCACACGTATCCGACGCCGTAACCATGGCCGGTGGCGGGACTGCGTTGCATTCCACGGAAACGTCTCCCGGAACGCCCATCAGGATCGGATCGACCGTGTCCATCACTGCGACGTCCTGCGACGCGCTGACGCTGTTGCCGCACCCGTCGCTGGCCGTCCAGGCCCGCGTCAAGACGTACGTCCCCGGACACGAACCGGGCGTCTGTGATTCCGAGAGATTTACCGTCACGGCTCCCTGGCAGGCGTCGTTGGCGGTCACGTTCGGCGTCGGGGGCAGCGCATTGCACTGCACCGCCACATTGCCCGGAACGCCGGTGAGCACGGGCTTGGCCGTGTCGATCACGCCGATGGTCTGCACGCACGAGGCCGACGACGAGCCATTGCTCGCCGACCAGGTGCGGGCAATGGAGAAGGTCGCCCCGCAGCCGGCGGTGGTCACGTCGGTGTTCGAAACGCTGATCGTCCCACACCCCGACGTCGTAGGAGTTCCCGTCGACGATGGATTGGTGTTGGCCGGGCACTGCGATACAACGTTCGGGGGACACGCAATTTGAATTTGTCCCGTTCCGCTCGTGGTCACATGGGCGACATAAATGCCGTATTCGAGGTTGTTGAATTGCGCCGAGAATGCCAGGTCATTGCCGCTGTTCAGCGAGCGATGTTGACCCGATGCGCTTTCCAACTGCCAAAGGTCGTAAGCGCCCGTAGTAAACGTGCCCCCGAGCTGCGATGCCGAGACCGTGCTGTCGGAGACGCGCACCAACGCTGAAGCGCACAAATCATAAAAATAGAGCCCGGTAAATCCTACCAGCGGCGTCGTCGTCACCACTCCCGTCGCCCGGAACGCCATGTTTCCTAGATTGTTGATCGCCGCACTCTCCTGAAGGAAATCGTTGAACTTGGCCGGCGGCGCAGTCAGACCCGGCGGGGCCGTAAGAAAATTAGCCACCGTCGAAACCGGCGTGCCGTCCGTATCGGTGGAATAGATTCCCTGCTGGTTCGGCGTCGGGCTGTTCACCACGAAGGAGTAGAACCCGACCTGACCCGAATCGTTCACTTTCGGCGGGGCATTTCCGCTGTATTTGGCCGGCGGCACGGCCTCTCCGGGAATCGGGATTCCGCCGAGCGTGTCCTGAATTCGCGTGTGGACATAACCCCCTCCCGACGGCGTCGCCGCGTAGTTGCCAAATTCCGCCCCCGTCGGATTATTGCGGAAAATGACCACGCCGGCGTCGTTAATATCAATAGAATTGCCACTCTGGTCGAAGGTATCAGTGAAGGCCAAAGCCCGGCCTGGCACGGGCTGTTGGCGGAACGCCACCGTGTTGATCGACCCTCCCGTCACCGGCGCCACGAACACTCCGCCACGCAGCAAAGGCAACGGCCCCAGGCTTCCAGTAAATGCAACTGTTCCGCCGGAATTGATCGCCAGCGTTGGCCGGACGTCGCGAAACGCTCCATTGGACCCGACCGGAACGCTGACCGGGGAAATCGTCTGCGTGCTGTCCACCAGCTTCGCCCCCGCTCCTCCGGCAACAGTTGTTCCGAACAGAGCACTGGTCACGTTCGGAAAGAGAGCCGGCGGAATCAAAAAGTCGGCCCAGTAAACGACCTGCCCAGCATCATTGATCGCTGCGGCGATCGGAACGCCGCTCAACCCTGACGAAAAGTTTCGAAACGTCGCCGTCGGAAAACCAGGTACTGCCGAAAACGTGTCCGTGATTTTGGTAATCGCCCCGCCCGTGACGTTCACCACGTAATAGCCCGACCCAGTTCCCGTGGACAGACCGGGAATGGCGAAGTTCGCCTGAAACAAGACTTTGCCAACGTTATTCACGAGAGGCGGGCTGAAACTGGTAAACCGTGTGTTCGACGGTCGGCCCGGAACGGCGAACGAAGGGTTGCCCGCCGTATCCGTCGTATCCGCTAAAACCGCAAGGAGGAAGCCGGGGCGTTTCGCATAGATACCCGTGGCCGCTCCCGAATTGTTATCCACACTCGACGCACTTCGAGCACGAAAAACAACTTGGCCAGAGTCATTGATGGAGGGAGGCAAGATGGGATTATCGCCTCGAAAAACAAAAGCGGCCGAACGACCGGGAACCGCATCGCGCCCGGAATTGAGACTTCGAACGACCGGATCAACGGTCACGGTCGCCGCCATTGCTTGGATACCTAGACACAAACAAAAAACTACCGGTGTTCTTGCTGCCCGATTCATGAACCTGCCCTCCTAACGCTGCCTCTTATGTGTATGGTTTGCCGACGAACACTGCACCAGTATCGTGAAAACGGCTTAATCTTGAGTAGCGCAAAACTAGGAAAGATGTGACACTGGCCAAGATTCGACCGACAGTTCTTGATTAGCCATTTTAATGGGAAGAATCTCATTCACGACTTTTTTTGCAGATTGAAACATATTTTAGTGTGCCCCTTTTACATCACTTGTTCACACGTGGTTCATCGCCTTGTCCGTAAAAAGATTCAGAAGGCGCAATGGGCGTCTGCCATGTTGCGCCCGGTTCTTTGATCCCAAGCTGGGCGCGGAAATTTCGGGGTCTTCAGGAGCAATCATCATGGCGCAAAATCAAGGCGGATCGAGCAGTGGCGGGTCGCAAGGCCGAGGACAAGGCGGCCCATCAGGCGGCTCGTCCGGCGGGTCCTCCAACCGTTCGTCAGGCGCTAACAACCCGGCCCAGAATCTGAGCCACGAAGATCGCGTAAGAGGCGGAGAAATGTCCGCTCAGTCCCAAGAACGCGATGAATTTGGCCAGTTTGCCGGCAACAAAAAGGGTGGGTCGAGCGGATCCACCTCGGGTTCCAACACAAGCCGCAGCAGTGGCGGTTCAAGCGGTAGCTCCAGCGGCGGAAATTCAGGACGCACCAGCGGCGGTTCCAGTCGTGGATCAAGCGGGAGTTCCAACCAATAAAGGATGCCTGACACCTGGCTCAAGCGGGCGGTCATCGCCCGCACGAGCCGGGCCCTTTATGTGCGTGTCAGCAAGGCAGGGTACGACCGTACGTAATCCTCTACGTTTTCCGAATATCTTTTCATCGCCTCGCTGACAACTTTGTCTTCGTCGGCGCCAAATGATGCAGCCGCGCCTAGCAATGGTTCTACAACGGCCAATTCATAGCGAAAATCCGTCGTAGGAAGCACGAAAGCCTGTAGAACAGGCGCTCCGCAACGCATCGCGATCCGAAGCGGTCCAGTCAAAAACACCTGCTTTGCGCCAAACACTTCCACCTCGCAATGACTTTGCCTCGGGTCGCGGACCCGCGAAACATCCATCGCACTACCGAGCACATATCCATCGTGGAGGCACCGATAGATTTCGCGAGGAAAACTGTCCGCGTACATGACCCGCGTCCGCCTGAATTCCGGATATTTTCGATCATACAGATCCTGGATGTACCGCCGCATGGCCCCCTCGCGGCGGTCCCGCACACCGGCCACCTTGTACCCGCGAAGCGCCATCAGCATGCCCACCACATGAAGTGGGCCATGATGACAAAGAGCCATGTAGACTCCTCTCTGTGACGCCAGTGCCTCGTCCAGCAAGTGCTGATTGCGTATGGTCAGGCTTCGAATTGCAACGTCGCGCGGAATTCGATCGAACACCAGGTAGTAGAGCTTGTCGCACCGCGTTTGCATGAAGTGCTCGCGCGTGTGCCGCCTTCGCTCACGAGAAGAAAGCGACGGTAAGATTGCCCGCAGCGCTCGTCCAAACCGCCGCCGCCGCTTGAAATTGATGAACCATTCCAGCGTCCCAAAGAGCCGGCCAAGGCGGTAGAAACCTTTGAGCCCCAGTAACCCAAGTAACAAGGAGGCAATCTCATGCGTGACGAAGAAGGACACTCGCTCCCACGCAGTCAATTCTGTCGGCTTGGACGGCGCCAGGGCCACCGGGGTTGGATTCTCTTGATCCAGTGGACCTTGCTCGATTCTCGTATTTGATTCCTGCGCCACGTTCAACAAGCAAATAGTGTAGTTGGCCCGAATCCAACTTCAACGCTTGGGAGAAATCAGCCAATCCCGCTACAATGCACCAAGCACGGAGATTCCTTTGCAGCAAGCCAGTATCCAATCCATCGTGCAGAGTCTCAATCAAGCAAACGTACGGTACTTGATCGCCGGCGGCCTTGCGGTTGTGGCGCACGGATATATGCGTCTGACTATGGACGTGGACCTGATCCTGGATTTGGAAAAAAGCAATGCGGAAAAAGCCTTGCAGGCACTGGCCCGTTTGGGCTATCGCCCTCGGGCCCCTGTGCCCTTGGATCAATTCGCCGATTCCGAGATTCGCGAAAAGTGGATCAACGATAAAGGCATGACGGTGTTCTCGCTGCACAGTCCGCAGCACGAAATGACCCAAATCGATTTGTTCGTACGCTCACCGATTAACTTTGAGACGGCGTGGAAGACCGCTTATGAAGCCGAGATTGCCCAAGGCGTCCACGCAAAATTTCTGAACGTCCGCGACCTGATCACTACAAAACAATTAGCAGGCCGACCGCAGGATGTTGCGGATATAGCAGAGCTTCGTCGGTTGCATGGAGAATGACATCGTGCAGGAACAGCCAGAACCACAATGGGACACCGGATGGGAAGCGCACCGGCTACGCCAGATGCAGGAAGTCGCCCGCTGGCCGTTGATCAAAAAGCTGGAGTGGCTCGAACAGGCTCATTTCGTCGCCATTTCTCTGGCCAAGTCGCGAAAGCAACCGGATCAACGGGCGGCAGGTGGCACTGACGCGAAGCCGGACCATACCTAACGATGCGCGCCCCTAGTACACTTGGCACATGCTCGAACTAGGCCGCTACCAGGTGCAAAGTGTGGTCACCGGCACGTTCCGCCTCGACGGCGGGGCCATGTTTGGCGTCGTGCCGAAAGTGTTATGGAGCAAGTCCAGCCCACCCGACGACGAAAACCGCATCAGTCTCGCCACCCGCACGCTTTTGATGGTTGATAAGGCCGCTGGACGAATCATCATTGCCGACACCGGCTGCGGCACGAAATGGAAGCCTCAAGACGCAGCCCGATTCGCGATCCAGCATGACGGCTTCGCCATCACCAGCGCTCTAAACGCCATCGGAGCATCCGACGATGACGTGACTGATGTGATCGTCACTCACCTCCACTTCGACCACAACGGCGGCATCACCGACTGGGCCGACGAAAGCCGCACGAAAGCCATCCCGCGCTACCCCAACGCCCGGCACTGGATCCACCGCGTCCAATGGGAGCACGCCAACCACCCCACGCCGAAAGACCGTGCCTCCTATTTCCGCGAAGACTTCGAGGCCATCGAGCAGGCCGGGCTGTTCCACTTCATCGACGGCGACAACCCTGAGTCGCCGTTCAAAGATGTCGAATGGTTCCTCTCCAAAGGCCACACGCCCGACCAACTCCTACCCATGGTCGCCGGCGGCGGCCACGTCGTCCTCTTCACCAGCGACGCCATTCCAACCGCCAACCACCTCCGCGCCCCCTGGGTGATGGCCTACGACCTCTACCCGCTGACAACGATCGCGGAAAAAGAACTCATGCTCAAGATGGCCATCGAAAACAGCGTCTGGCTCGCTTTCCCGCACGACCCCCAAATCGGCTTCGCCTCGATCGGCGGCTCCATCGACCGCCCAACCATCAAAGAAATCATTTCGAGTGCGTGAAAACACATTGAATACTGTCGTTTTCGGTGGCCAAGGTTGGGTGGCATGCCCAAGCCCGGCCGTATCGGGCGCCGGCATGTAGTTGAATGAGCATGTCGGCGCTTCGCTTGACCATACCACTCAATATCAAAACACCCGCGCTCCATTTCTCATAGATGTCCGCTTGTCGTTGTAGAAAAGTAACCGTGCGATAAAATGCACCGTAAGGGGGATTGCACACTGCCATGACGCTTTGCGATAAAACGGTCTACCTCGAAACCATGGGCTGCCAGATGAACGTGCTCGATAGCGAGCTCGTGCTTGGCCGCCTCCGCGCTCTTGGCTACAAGGCCATCACCGACATGACTGCCGCCGACGTCGTCCTACTCAATACCTGCTCCGTCCGCGAACACGCCGAACAGAAAGTCCTCTCTCGTTTGGGCGCCCTCAAAAAGCCCAAGATCCGCCGCCCCGAAATGGTCGTTGGCGTCATCGGCTGCATGGCCGAGCGCGACCCCGACGGCATCTTCGCCAAAATGCCGCACGTGGACCTGGTATGCGGGCCCGGCGAGCTCAACAAGGTTTCCGCCCTCATCGAGGAAGTGCAAGCCACTCGCCAAAAAGCTATCGCCCTGGCTCAGTCTCTTTCGCGGAAAAACACTCCGCTCAAGCGAGCCATGGAATTCGACTCGGTCGAAGCCCTCGACCTCTCGCGCGATCCCGACCCCGCCGAGTCTGTCCTGCAAAGCTACATCCGCGTCCAGCGCGGTTGCGATAAGTTCTGCACCTTTTGCGTCGTCCCCTTCACCCGCGGCCCCGAGCGCAGTCGCCCGCCCGGACAAATCATCGACGAAGCCAAAATGCTTGCCGACCGCGGCGCTAAGGAAGTCACGCTGCTCGGCCAGACCGTCAACAGCTACGTTCACCCGGAAAACGGTCGGGCTGTCGCTTTCGCCGAACTGCTCACGCGCGTCAGCCAGGTCTCAGGCATCCAGCGCGTCCGCTTCGTCACCAGCTATCCCGGCGACTTTCACGACGACATCCTGCTGGCTATGCGCGACGTGCCGAAAATCTGTCCCTACCTGCACATTCCGGCCCAAAGCGGCAGCGACCCCGTCCTACAGCGCATGCGGCGGCAATACAGCGTCGCGCAATACGTCGACCTGCTTGATCGCGCCCGCGGCATCGTGCCGAATCTCGCCATCGCCAGTGATTTCATCGTCGGTTTCTCCGGCGAAACCGAAGAGGACCACGAGGCCACCAGGCGTTTGATCGAGCGTTGCCGATTCAAAAACATTTTTGTCTTCAAATACTCCGCCCGGCCCGGCACGGTCGCCGATCGCCGCATGGCCGACGATGTGCCCGACGAGGTCAAGCGCCGCCGCAACATTGATTTGCTCGCCTTGCAGGAGCAAATTTCTGCCGAGGCAAATATAAAACTCGTGGGCGCGGAAGTTGAAGTCCTCGTCGAAGGATTCAGCAAGTCGGCCATGAAGGCCCAGGAGGCCGAGCAAACGCGAGGCGAGGAAATCGCCTGGCGCCGCAGCGACCAACTGATCGGTCGCACCCGCCAGGACCAGATCGTGGTCTTTCCAGGTTGCCCGGACCTCATCGGCCGGTTCGTCAGCGTGCGCATCGTCTCCACCACTGCGTTGACGCTGCACGGCGAGATTGCAGATGAGTATCTTCGTGAGAAACAAACGAGCGTGGATGTTCAAGTACACCCGCGACAACGCGAGCTTCATGGCCATGCCGGAAGAGCGAACGATAGTAGCCGATCGCTCCCGGTGATTGCAAATTCTTTGTTTGTGAATGAAAAAATTTCTGACTCCGCCTGTTGCGAAGCGCATTGAATGAAAAAAACAAATCGGGTAAAATAACGGCGTCATGAACACCAGCACGACAAAGCAATTCGATCTGAAGCCGGTCATCAAGCCTGAGCACAAGCCGCAGCCGCGCAAGCAGCCGATGTATCACGTCGTTCTCATGGACGACAACGATCACACCTATGAATACGTAGTCGGCATGCTCCGCAAGATCTTCGCCATGACCGCCGAAGACGCCTTCCTTCGCGCCTGCAAGGTTGATTGCGAAAAACGCGTCGTCCTCGAGACCACCACCATGGAGCGGGCCGAATTGAAGCGCGATCAGATTCACTCCTTCGGCCGTGATTGGCGCGTGCCGCGCTGCTGCGGCAGCATGAGCGCGCTGATCGAACCCTGCTCCGAATAACATCTCGAATTGCCACTATCCCGCCGACTTTGCGGTCTGGAGGATCGCGATCATCCATTCTCGTTCCGCTGAGGACATGTGCTCGCCGTGCACGCAGGCAACAAAAACGCGATCGCCTGATTTGAATACGACCACATCGGCGTGACCCGGGTCGCCATCGTCGGCTTCTGTGCCCACACCAAACATCCGCTTAGCAGCAGTTCCCGCGACGGTCAGGTCCGAGGTACTCTCAGGTTTGAAATCCTTAAACTCATCTCGGATTTCCTGCGGGACGCGACCGATGGCATCGGCCACGCTCTGTGCTCCCCGCACCATCCAGAGTTCGACGCGCCGCTCACGCGAATCTAACTTCAGCGAACCTTCGTCGGCCATGCACTTGGTGTCTGCCGGAACGGTCAATCGCAGAATGTCCTTTCCGCCGGCCCGAAGATTGCACTGTTTGGTAATGTCATTGGCAGGCGCGCCCCTGTTATGCGGGGCTTCGTTTTGCGACACAACAACTTGTGCGCTGCCCTGTGTCTCTTTCTTCGAATGGCAACCAAACGGCACTATCCCGAGAGCTACCAGGACTAGCCCACAAAAATAGGAACGCATATAATCTCCTCGACAAAACAGTGATTCGAACAACCAGCCGCTCCAACTCACGAAGCAGATTCGGCCGACTTGGGAACCATCCTCCAAAGAGCGTAAACCGGAATTCCAGAGAGAACCAGAACCAGGCCTGGCCAGGTGGTTTGCGTCTTGTAAATCATCAGGATGATCATGATCGTTGAGGCGCCCAGGATGTAGAGCGCCGGAATCATGGGATAACCGACCGCGCGATAGGGCCGCTCGGCGTCCGGTCGTTTCTTACGCAGCATGAAGATCCCGATGATGGTCAGCACGTAAAACAGCAGCGCGGAGAAGACCACATACTCCAGCAAATTGCTATATAGATTTCCATATTTGGCAGCCCCAGTTGCGGCATCGATCGCGTAGCCGCCCGAAGCGTCCTTCAGCCTCGTGCGCGGCAACACCAAAAGGCATGTCCAAATTCCCTGCAACACGAGCGCCATTGCCGGCACATGCCTCGAATTGAGCCGACCCGTCGATCGGAAGAACAGCCGGTCGCGGGCCATCGCGAAATACACTCGCGCCCCCGCCAGAATCAGCCCATTGTTGCAGCCAAACGTGGATATCATGATGGCCACCGCCATGATGACCGCGCCAGCAGGCCCAAATTTGTGCCCCAGCGCGGCGGCCGCCACACGGTCTTCGGGCGCCGACTGAATGTCCGTGAGCGGAAGAATGATCAGGTAGGCCAGGTTCGCCAGGACATACAGCAAGGTGACCAGCCCCGTGCCGAAAGCCATGGCAAGTGCAATATTGCGTTTGGGGTTTCGCACTTCGCCGCCAATGAAGGTGATGTTATTCCATGCGTCGGAGGAAAAGAGCGGTCCGACCAATGCCACGCAAAATGCGATGAACAGCCCAAACGCCCCCTCGGTCGCGGAGATTGCGGGCACGAAGGAGAAATCCGGCTTGACCGTCACGACGTTTTGCGGAGTCCAGAAATCATGGAAGTTCGGGGCGACCGCTCCGCCGGTCACGGCGATGCCAAGACCCAAAAGCACCAGCGCGGTCAATGACAGGGTTTTTGTAAAGGTGAACGTATTCTGAATGATCTTTCCAAGGCGGATTCCACGCGTATTCGAGTAGGTCAGCAGCGCGATCATCAGAATGGCCCCAAGCTGCTGCAACGACAAGCTGATTGCGTACCCTGAGGAGATATTGATCGGCTCGATGATCCATGCGGTCCCCGAAACCTTCGGAAGCAAGACGCCGAGGAACCGCATGAACGCGACGGCGACGGCCGCAATCGTCCCGCTCTGAATGACGAGGAAGAGCGTCCAGCCGTAGAGAAAACCCCACAACGGAGAATAGGATTCGCGCAGGTACACATATTGCCCGCCGGCCTGCGGCATCATTGCCGCCAGTTCGCCATAGGCCAGTGCGGCGGTCAGCGTCAGTAAGCCGGTCACTACCCAGGCCATGAGCAGCCAGCCGCCCGAACCGACGTGCCGCGAGATTTCGGCGGGCACGATGAAGATGCCCGATCCGATCATCGACCCGGCCACGATCATCGTCGAATCGAGCAACCCCAGCTCGCGAACCAGGCCTGACTCCGCTTGCACGGGAATTTGTTGCGCTGCGTGGCTTTTCATGGACTGCCTTCCCAATGGCCAAAAACTTGATGGACGCGACTGCGGGATTGTGTTGTGGAAGGCGGCCTGCTGCAAGGCTGAGAACAGGGTTGCCCATTGTGACATTTTGGCTTCGTTTCGCAAAGTACATGTTTCGCGTTGTGGTTGGTATTGGTTAGGGTACAACATGTTGTGAGTGCAAGCGGAAAAGCAGAAAGCGGAAAGCAGAAATTTGAAGCGACGTCTAAGTTGAAACACGGAAACGCCGAAATGCGGAAACACCGAAATGCCGAAACACCGGGGTGGGAGGCGGCGAGGCGCAGCAGGTCATGCTCATTTCTTTCCATCACATTTGATAACATGCGCGGCGCGCGAGGATTGTCGGAAATCTTCGATCAAAGGAAAGCCTCACATATTTTTTGGGATTCAGTAGCAATGCTCAAAATCGCGACGTAGTATCAAGTATCAGTTGCGTTAGGGGCATTTGAAACATCTCGGGAACAGGGGCAGCCGATGATCTACAACAAGAGATTCTCCGTTCTTTTGATAGGCGAGTTGGTTTGCCGCTCGCTTGTTGCTTTTGGACAGCCCGCTGCCCATCCCTTGTTGGGCACTGGGATGGTTTCAGACGGGACTGGAGTTGGTGCTTGCTGCCTGGACCGTGGAGGCTGTAGCGATGTCGCCCTACAAGATTGCATTGGCGACTTTCAAGGCATCGGAACATCGTGTAAGGAATTATCGTGTCCACCTACGCAAGCGTGCTGTTTCAATGACGAATGTACATACCTCACTCCGCACGCATGTCTCTTTCAAGGGGGGCAGATGCTGCCTAGCGGTTACTCGTGCGTTCCAAAGGATCCAGGCAGCAAGAATCTAGTTTGCCCAGGCGCGTGTTGCGACGCCAGCGGTGACTGTGTTGATGGCATAACTGCGTCAAGTTGCGAAGAGCGATTTGATGGCCTCTTTTACGGTTTTGGAACGCGCTGTGGAGATTACTGTCCCCAAGCAGCTGCGTGCTGCTTTGGAGGAGGATGCCGCCTCCTGACTGAGCTTGGATGCGAACAGCAAGGTGGAGTTTTTATGGGAAACGGTGTTACATGCGTTGATGCCGATGCATGTCCGGGCGCCTGCTGTGTCTACCACTCAACTTCCTGCGTTGATGGTTTGAGCGGTTGGCGTTGCGAACAAGACTTTGAGGGCGACTTCCAAGGACCTCACACCAAGTGTTCTGACCAACATACGTGTACATCCATGACTGGGCGATGTTGCGTGAGCAGTCCCGAAACGCCATGTCGTCAGGGCCTCACGGAAATAGAATGTACCTCGGCCGGAGGGATATTTTCTGTCGGAGAAATTTGCGGGCTTAACGCCTGTCCGACGAACGCATGTCCAGGAGAGGGAGATTGCTGCATCGAGCATCGCAATCGTGGCTGTGAGGACAGCGAATGCTGCCTTTCCGTATGTCAAATGGACCCTTATTGTTGCCTGGGCAATTCCTGGGATGGCGCCTGCGTGTCAATGGCTAGCGATGTCTGCAACACGGGGCCAGCGCCTTACTGTGGCGGCTGTCGTGGTTTTGTCTCGACGACGCCCAACAATTGCACAATCGATGCCAGGAAACCGGCAATAACGGACAACGCGCCTGGCAATACAACGACCGCTATTTCGCTTGTATTTTCTCAGGGTTGCGATGTTGAAAACATGAGAGCTCAAGACTTTGAAGTGATATGCGACCCACTCCTTGGGGCTTGCTCCACACTGACACTCAAACATGCTGCACCGCCAGTTCTAGACGTAGAACTGACAATTCCCTCTGGCGTGCAATGGAGCTGTTTGCGTCATCGGGATTCGGGAGACACAGTCTGCATAGGAAACCTTCCCGGCGACGTGAATAACGACGGAAGAGTGAACCCGGTCGATTGGATCGATCTCTTATGGTTTGTTGAACATCATTACCCGGCTTCTATGAGTCTATATCAGTGTGATATAGACGGAAATGGGAAATGTAATGCGATGGATATTTATGTACTGGTGGACATGATCAATGGGGCATACGGCTATTCGTGGAGTGGGCAATCTATCGGAACATGCCCACTCCCTTAGCGGGGTTGGGCGAGCTCCGCCCGCCACAACCTGGAGTTTCGATACGATTTGATTCGAAGAGGCAGAACCGGTGTTGCCCGCTAGCGCCTTAAGCTACCATCTCTTCGCAGAGCGTCCCGCGGAACTTTGCTCGCAGGCGGTTGAGAATTTCCTTGTGAATCTGGCTGACGCGCGATTCGGAAAGGTCCAGTACGCTGCCGATCTCGGCCATGGTCATTTCTTCAAAGTAGTAAAGGACAAGAACCAATCTCTCTTCGCGGGCCAGGCCCTTGGTGATATGGTCGGCCAATAGTTGTCGCGTGACGGTGACGGCCGGGTCTTCCGTTTTGCCGTCGCGAACGTCCCAGGTGTGTGAGTTGCCGGCTTGCTTTTTCTCGCTGGCCGGTTCCATCGCCGAGAAATGAACCTCCTTGCCGATCAAGGAAAGCCGCGAAAGATAATCGTAACGGTCGAGGCTCATGCCCAGCTTGGCGGCGACGTCTTCGTGGGTCGGGCAGAAATCCAGATCGGAGCCCATCGACTCCTTGACCATCATGCGCTTCTTCTCGAAGGTGCGAACGGTGCGGCTCTGCGGGTCGAGGCTGCGAAGCCAGTCCATCACCGCTCCCGAAACGCGCTGCTGGCAAAAGGTCTCGAATTTGGCTTTCCGCTCCGGATCGTAGGCCTCGACGGCCTCGATCAGCCCGTCGAATGCCGCGCTGCAGATTTCATCGTAGGAAACCTGCGAGGGAAGCTTGCGGGCCAGCCGGGCGGCATGGGTCTGCACCAGGGGGCTGTAATGGACTACGATCTTGTTTCGCGTGGCCACCGCCCTCGTGGACAGGTAGCTTTTCCAAAGCTTATCGATTGGGGTTTCTTTTCGTTTGGCCATTTGCACGCTCCAAGTTTGGACAAAGATATCCCGCCGCAAAACTTCGTTTTCGGCTCCGGTTCGCCTTGCAACAAAAATGGTAACTTGGGTAGTTTCGTCAACTTGGGATAAATAACTGTTGTCAAACTGGGGTAATACAAAATATCTTTTTTTCGGAGTTATACGGACCCTAGTGCGTAGTGGGCTTCAAACATGTCCCCCCCCATATAGTGTCCGGTAGCGGACTCGTTCGAAAAGCGATTCAAATCCGCCTAGAATGTGGAAAATGCAGCCCGACGACGAAATCTGTTATTGCTACCACGTCTCCATGCGAAAACTGGTAAATTTTGCGCGTCGGGTGCGGCCTGAGCAGGCCAGCCGGATGACTGAGTGTCTGGGTGCGGGGACGGGGTGCGGCTGGTGCATTCCTTTTTTGACTAAGATTGCCCGTGACCCGGATCGATTTGCCCTGGATGGTCTTACGACTCAGCAATACGCTGAAAACCGCAAGTGCTACATTGAGACTCAACCCCGAAATGCGTTCGAAAGAGTCACGACAACACCAGCCCCAGAAACCACGCAAGAAGAGAACCGTTAGCCCGAGGAAAGCGATAATTCATCCCCGTCGCCCGACCTGTCTTGGCAATTGCGTTATAATTTTCGCGAGAACGCGCGGAGGCTGTGGTCGTCATGCAAGTCTTCTGGATTGCCGGGCTGGTCGCTGTCATCGCGTGGACGCTGACCAAGGAGGAAATTAGCCGCGAGCTGCGCGAATGGCTCAAGAAACAGAGTGAAACAGCAAGCACGCTGCCGGCCCGTAAGCTCGCATATATGCTGACGTGCGAGTTCTGTCTTTCTTTCTGGGTATCTTTGATTGCCTTGCTCGTGTTCCGGCACCGCGTGGCCTACAGCGATTGGCGCGGAGTCCTGCTCGCCCAATTCGTCACCTGGGCCATCGCCAACGTCTACATGACCGGCTATTCGATGTTCCGCGTCGACATCCGCAAGGACCAGATGGAAATCAAAAAAGAGGAAGCCAAGGCTGAGACGATCGAGGGCCAGAATCATCAAGGGGATGGCCGGGTCAAGCAGACTGCCGATTCGCTCTCACGATAAATCCTTCCAGTTTTCCCTTTTACAAAATGGACTTAGGATTCGCCTCGTACAATTGCAAACGGCGCGGTTGAGAACAATTGATGCAGGCGTGGTCGAAATTCATCTCCAGGACAGCGTGGTTTTGGATCTTTGCCTGGTTGGCGGCATCAATCGTTTGCTGGTTCGCCCCCAAAATCCCTTCCCTGCTGGGCGAGGAGTCCAAGGGCTTTTTGCCGCCGGGCATGCCGTCCCAGCGTGCCATGACCTTGCTGAAGGAGGAATTTCCCGACGCCGCCTATGCCAGCCGGGCCGTCGTGGTTTTCGTTCGCGACGCCGGGCTCACTGCTGAGGACAAGCAAGTCATCGCAAACCTTTCGTCGCAGCTCGCCGAAAAATCCAACGAGTTCAAGTGGCATGTCACCGCCGCCTCGTTGAATCCGGTTCTCAAACCGATGCTGGAAAGCTCCGACCAAAAAGCCGCGATCATCCTGGTTGAACTTCCCGCCGGCAGCCTGAGCCGGCACACCGTCAACCGCTTCCGCCAGATCGAGAAAGCAGCAGGGTCATTGCCGAAACCGCCAGGTTTGCAATACGAGATCACCGGCGGCGCCGCCATGGGCGGGCTCATCGAAGCCAACGCCCACCGCGACGTGGACAAGACCACCATCTGGGCCCTTGCGGCCGTCGCGGCGATCCTGCTATTTGTCTACCGATCCCCGGTGGCCATGCTGCTGCCCATGGCGACCATCGCCGCCGCACTGATCGTTTCGCTCGGCCTCGTCGGCTGGCTGGCGAGCTTGGGATGGCCCATCAACAGCCTCGTGCAAATGTTCATGGTCGTCATCGTGGTCGGCGTGGGCACGGATTATTGCCTTTTCCTCTTCGCCCGATTTCGCGAGGACGTGGTCGATGCACCGGGTCTGCGCCAGGCCGCCTTGTCCGCCATCACGCAGGCAGGCCCGGCGGTGCTGGCCAGCGCGGGCACCAACGCGTTGGGCCTGGCGACGCTCTGGTTTGCTTTGAATCGCGATCTCAACACGTCCGGTCCTACGATTGGGCTGTCTATTGTGATCTGCGGGGTCTGCGTGATGACTCTTTCGGCATCGCTCATCTACCTTTGTGGTCTATGGCTGGTGCGGCGCAAAGGAAAAATGCGGTCGCGCGATCCGCGCCTTTGGACTTGGGCGGCCGAGGTGGTTGCGCGCCGCCCGCGCGCGGTAACGCTGGCTGTCGGCACGCTGCTGCTGTGGGCGTCTCTGCTCGGCGCCTGGAAGAGAAACGAACCGATCTATGACTCCCTCGACCAATTCCCCGCCCAGTCATCGTTCGTGCGCGGGGCCAGGCTCTACGAGCATCATTTCCAAAACGACAAACCTGTGGCCGAAGCGACCGTGCTGGTGACTTTCCCTGAACGACTGGACGGTCCGGAGTCCGCCGACGTTGTGCGGAAACAGTTGGACGAGATGTACAAGGCCGTGAAAGAACGGTTTTCGGTCATTTACTACCGCGACCTTCTCGATCCACTGGGCATGTGGCGCGAACCACAGCCGCAGCGATCGGAAAGCTTGCCGGTCCCGCGCCGTCTCATTGAACAATTCGCCAGGCCCAACTATCTGGGAAAATCCGGCAAGACTTTGCGCCTCGACCTTGGGCTCGAGATCGAGCCGCGCTCCATACCGGCCATGAAAGCGATGCCGCAAATCCAGCATATCATCGCGGAAGTCGCCCGGCAGTCGGGCGCAATCGTCTCCGTCGATGTCGCCGGCGAAAACGCAGTGTATGCCGACATGCGCAACCTGCGAATTCGTGATTTCGCGGTCGTGGCCGTCGCCGCGATGAGCATGATTTTCCTGGTTCTTCTCTGGTTGCTGCGCTCCGCCTTGCAATCGGCCATCTTGATCATTGCAACCCTGCTGACCTATCTTTCGGCCTACGGCATTACCTGGATCATCGTGCGGGTCGCGTTCGGTTCGCTGGCCCTGGCCTGGCAAATCGATTTTCTGCTGTTCATTGTCGTGCTGAGCCTGGGGCAGGATTACAACATCTTCGTCGTCGCCCGCGTCCACGAAGAGTTGAAGCGCCACAATCCGCGCGAGGCGGTGGCCACCGCCATCCGCCGCACCGGCAGCGTGGTAAGCAGTTGCGGCGTCATCATGGCCGCGACGTTCGCCTCCATGTTTTCCGGCTCTCTTTTGATGATGAAGGAATTTGCCATCGCACTTTCGCTGGCGATGTTGATCGATACCTTCATCGTGAGGCCATTGCTGGTTCCCGCCTTGATTTTGCTCGCTTACCGCATCTCACAGCCTGACACAGACGCAGCCGAATCAACCAAAGTGCCTGTCGCGGGGCTGATTTGACCCGCTCTGAGGCAGATGGATACACTCGACTCAGCAGGACGCAGTGTACTTTTTTGTCTTTGCTGGATTTGCAACGCACCCGCACGTATTAAGCCATACATGCACTGGCACCGCTCGAAGGTCAATGCGCACCGAGGTTACTCATGGACTTGATTGTGGTGATGAAGTCGGGATCCGCTCCTGATGACCTCCAGCGCGTGGCGGACCGAATCGCCGAGTTGGGCTTCAAGCCGCACATATCACGCGGCGAATTTCGCACCATTGTCGGGGCCATCGGCGAGTACGACCCCGAAGCCCGCCAGCAGCTCGAACAGCTTCCCGGCGTCGACGAAGTCATGGCCATCAGCCAGCCGTACAAACTGGCCTCGCGCGAGTTCCATGAGGCCGACACGATTTTTGACGTCAAAGACGTCCGCATCGGCGGCCCGAACGTCAACATCATCGCGGGGCCATGCGCCATCGAAAGCCGCGAGGTGCTGTTCGACGTGGGCAAGGCGGTCAAAGACGCCGGAGCTTCCATCCTGCGCGGAGGAGCATTCAAGCCGCGCACCTCGCCATACGCCTTCAGCGGCATGGGCAAGGAAGGATTGGAATTGCTCAGGGAAGCGGGGGCGGCGCTGGACATGCCGACCATCACGGAGGTCATGGATCCGCGTGATGTTTCTGCCGTTTACGAATTCGCCGACATTTTTCAGATCGGCGCCCGCAACATGCAAAACTACAACCTTCTGCTGGAGGTGGGCAAAACCGACAAGCCGGTCTTCATCAAGCGCGGGATTGCCGCATCGGTCACCGAATTGCTGATGTCCGCCGAGTACGTGCTCAGTCAGGGCAACCATCGCGTAATTCTCTGCGAGCGCGGCATCCGCACCTTCGCCGACGAAACCCGCTTCACCCTCGACGTGTCGGCCATCCCCGTGATTCAGGAACGCTCGCACCTGCCCGTATTCGTCGATCCCTCTCACGCCGCCGGTAAGCGTGACCTCGTTCCACCCCTCGCGCTGGCCGGCATCGCCGCCGGCGCCCAAGGCGCCATCATCGAAGTCCACAGCTGCCCCGACCGGGCCCTCTGCGACGGCCCCCAAGCTGTGCTGCCCAAAAATTTCCAAAAGCTGATGCAACAAATCCGCCAACTCGCCGATCTCGTCGGCCACCGCGTCAGCGACCCTGGTCGGAATACGACGAACAAATAATCGATCCCTTTCATTGGGGCATTCTTACGGGGAGAATTCCTGCGTGCGTCCAATCTCCATTGACAAGGCTCTTTCTTGTGAAGCGGCACGAACTTCAGCACAACGCGGCACAACCACGTTGATTCTGGGCTGCATGTTCAGCGGCAAGACTACGGAGTTGATTCGCCGCGTCGAGCAATACCCCGCCGGAAGCGTGCTGGCCGTCAAGCACGAAATCGACACGCGCTTCGGTCGCGATGCGATCATGACTCACGGCGGCAAGGCCATCCCGGCGACGCCCGTGCGGGCCTCGCTTGAAATTCTCGATCACATCGGCGAGGCCATTGAACTCGTGGCCATCGATGAAGGACATTTTTTCGATCTCGAATTGCCGGGCGTGATTGCAATCTTAAACGAGCGGGGAATCGATATCGCGATCACGTCACTTGAGCCCGACAGTTGGGCCCGCCCCTTCCCCATCAACGAACTTCTCCGAACTCAAACCAGCGAGTGCATCGTCAAGTCGGCCACTTGCACGCGGTGCGGCGGCGTAGCCGACCGTACCCAGCGGCTTACGCCGATCATCGACGGCAACATGGTCGTGCCCCCATCTCACTATGAACCTCGTTGTTGCAATTGCTGGCGTCTGCCAGTGATAGCTTGACGGTTAAGGACGAACCCACTGACCTTCGTCCGTGACGCGGAGAGTCTCTGTGTCGCGCCGAAATTCGAGGATGGCCTCGCGATACGCGCTGATTGCGGCCGCCAGGTCGTTGCGGGCCGAAAGCAAATCCGTCTCCGCGTCTACCACGTCGCGGTTGGTGATTTTGCCCAGGTCGAACTGGGCCCTTGCCGCCTCCAAGCGCAACTCGTTCTCCTCGACATTGGCAACCTGAATGTCACGAAGCTTCGCTTGTTGCAACACGCGTCGCGCGGCCCGGCGCACATCAGCCCGCACCGTATCAGAGCCGACTTCGAAATCTCGCTCGGCCTTCCGCATCGCAATCAGCGACGCACGATATGCATTTCGCTCGCGTTTGCGGTCGTCCATCCGCGCCGAAATGACGCCCCGCCACGTGTCCCGATCTTCACTGAAGCTTGTCGAGCTGAAATGCTCCGGATCGCTGTCCAGCTTGACGCTCCCGGTCGCGTTCACGTCCGGCAGAATCTGATTCTTGGCCACCACCACCCCGCGGCGGGCATCGTCGATCCGGTCCGCCTGGTTCAACAAATCCAGCCGCAGCTTGAGAGCCACATCGACCGCCGTGGCCACTGCGACCTCCGGCAAAAGTTCGTCGAGCGCCGCCGCATCGGCGTCGGCGTTTTGATCCAGCACGTCGAGCAACTCCGGCACCGGCATGCCGATAAAAATCTTAAATCGATCGAGCCCGGCCTCAAACGCCTCCTTGGCCCGCACCAAGGCCGCTTCCGCCTGACGAAAACTCGACAGCGCCCGCGGCGCTTCGAAGATCGATTTGCTCTGGCCCACGCGATTGGTGAATTCGGCCTTCTCCCAATCGAGCCGGCGGTTCTTGTAACTGATGAATGTGTTGGCGATGGCCGAGCGCAGGAGCTGCAGATCGAAGTAGGTAGACGCCACCTGCACCAGATATTGCCGGCGGAACCGCTCGTAGTTTCGTATGGCGTAAATCAGATCACGCTCGGCCTGATACCGCGATTCGTAAGCGACTCGCCCCGCCCCGCGAAACAGCGGAATATTCGCCTCGATGATCATGTTCCCCGTCTCGCCGGTCGTGGCATGATTTCGGACATCGTGAACCAGCGTGCTCACCATCCGCGCCGTGATCGTCCCGCCCAGCGGCAGCCGTTGCGTGACGGCCGCGTCGGCCACTGCGGTCATCGCCCGATCGAGTTCGATATTCTGCCATTGATCGAGGTATTCGGCCTGAATTCCGGCGGAAAACTGCGGGGTCCACAGGTGCCGTTCCAGCGTTAGATCCAGTGCGGCGAGATAAAGGATTTCCTTGGCGTCCTGAACGTCGCGCCCGTGCCGCTGCGCATAGGCCAGCGCATCGACCAGCCCGAATGTCTGCACCGTCGCCCGCTGCGCCTCCGTGAAAATATCCGCCGACATCATCTCCGGCCCGGCCGCCTCGGCGGCGGGCTGATTTTCGATTTTCGATTTTCGACTGTCGATTTGGGGAGCGCCGATCTCTTCGCCTTCTTGCCTCGCTGCCTCGTTGCCTTGTTGCCTTCCTTCATCTTGTTTCGGCGTTTCGGCGTTTTGGCGTTTTGGCGTTTCGAACTCTGCCGGTATCTCCGGCGTCGTCGGATGCGGCGTGAACTTATACATTTCCTCGCTTCGCCCGACTCGCCCGCTTTCGTGACCAATGTTCACGTCGGTAGTCGCCCCCAGCGCGTCCCGCTGCCGCTCCTCGATCGCCCGATACACCTGCTTGTCCGCACTGTCGACGAGGAGCGACTGGCATCCCGTCAGCCACGACGACACGAGCGCGTACGCCAAGAGCGCAGCGCGCGAACGGACCGCCGATCTGAGACCACGACCAATCATGAGCATTGAGTATTCGGATGCAGGGATATCCGTCAAACGCAAAAACGTCGCTTACGAGTTTTGACGAAGAGGACATTGTCTTAAAGCAAGCTGTACTTCTGAACTGCGATCGCCAACATGAGGAACCACAGGAGGAGCGGCACATAAAGCACGATAATTCTCGCAGCTTGCCACCGCGTTTGAATGAGCTGATGGGTTGAGTCGCTCCGCACGGGTCCTAGCCAGCCCAGTGCCGCGAATAAGCCCAGCAAAAGCAGTGCGATGTGTAAGATAGTCCAATTAATGGCTACCGTTGTATCGTAGTAGCGAAACAAAGCGTCCAAGAGTAGCCCCCCGCAAGCTATCACGCTCAAAAAAACCAGACGGTGAGCTTCGTATAACGAGGCGGCAAATATGGAACGCCTTGGTCGAGCGTAGGAAGGAAGGCCTTTTCTGATTTGCGTCCAAATCCCGGCGGCTGCGGGAATGAGCCAGAACGATAGTAGAAAAATCGAGAAGATTATTGCAGTGCTTTCAAACTCTCTTGGTGAGCCCAAAAAGGATCGTCGAGTGATTCGAAGAGGCGATCGTGCCGCGCTCGCTGGAAATGGGTCAAGTCGATAGCTTTCTTTGAGATCGAATGAGTCACCGCCAATACCTTCCGTCCAGTCGACCACCCTGACTCGTACGTGGTTGATTGATGCATCTTGAGAATGCTCCCAAACTTTCTCGTCGGATTCTTCATGACCTGCTTGCCTCACAATACTGGCGGCAGCGGCTCCAACCAGCGTCACCAAGAGCATAGCGCCAACATAAACGGCTGCGCGAATCACTGCGCGCCTCACGTCCCCCGGTCGGTCCAGCGACCACCACCAACCCGGCGGGCGCTTGCGCAGCACGCCGAAAAAGCTCGAGAAAAACCACTTGTCCGAATCGACCAGCTCCTGCACCTGCCGACGGTAGCCCTCCGGAATATTGAGCAGGCCGCACTCCGGACAACGCGGCTCTTCGCCCAAACCCTGCAAGTCATATCCGCACGCCAGACATGGCCGCGAACCAACGGCAGCCTCAGCCGTCTTCGCATCATCTACTGACATGATGACTTCGTCCGACGTCATTGACGTGTCACGAGCCCGCCCCACCAAAAGATCAGCGTCTACCTGCGTTCCTCTGCGACCTCCATTCCCCCACTCTCGCCCGCCACTCAAGCATATGCGTGGGGTGGCCCAGGTTCTAGCAGTATCAAATCTGGGGCCGCGATTGATCCTTCCGGCAATTTCGAATCTGCGCCTATCTGCGTTAATCTGCGGACCGCCCATCCAGGACGGCGTCAAATTCCATGGCCTAAAATCAATGCAACTTTGAGGCTGCTGGAGCGTCTAAATCAACGGAAATCTCGGAGACCTCCAATGATTCGCCCGCTGGACGTCTTGGAGAATGTGCGTATCGCTTCCCCTTGCTCGCAACCGTGGCATGCCATGGAAGGCGACGACCTCGTTCGATTTTGCAAGGAGTGCAACCTGAACGTCTACAACCTTTCCGACATGACCGCCAGAGAAGCCGCCGCCTTGGTCCAGGAAACCGAAGGACGCCTTTGCATCGGTTACTACATGCGCGCCGACGGCTCCATCCTGACTAGGGACTGCCCGGTTGGCCTGAGAAAAATTCGAAAACGCCTGGCGTGGGCTCTTGGTGCGGTGGCCGCCGTCCTGGGAATGGCGTTGAATGCCCTTGCTTCGCTGAAAGGCGATCCCAAGGTCCATTACTCGACGCTTCGATCTCTAAAGCCGTTCATGCAAATCGCTAACATGATCGACCCGCCGCCAACCGTGCCGATTGTTAGCGGTCGAATGGTGGAAGGGAAAGTAAGTCCCCAAACGATCGGGTTGCAAAGGCCTCCGATTCGTAAGCGACACCACCCGGCTAAGTGATAAGAGTCATGTTTCGATTTTTGCTGGCCCTATTGGTCACACACGGAACGGTGTTGGCTGTTTCGTTTACGACGTGGTGGCCATTCCTGTGGCGAAACCTGAAGCACCCTGTTGTCGTTAACTTGATCGTGCTGGTGCTCGTGCTGCCTGTGACTGCGAGTTTCGCGACAACGTACCTTTACCATTTTGTTCGGTCTCGCCGAATGTTCTCGTCTCAAGGCGGGGCCTTCGTTTCATTTCTCTTGTATGCGGTCGCAGTGACGGCACTCTGCGTCTTGCTCGAATCTTTGGGCACGGTTTTTGTGAGCCGATGGTTGCGCGACGAGTACATCGTCCTGCTTTCCTCCTTCGTCGCAAGCTTTCTGATGCTGTCGTTCTGCCGCAAACCGCGCCTGGCTTTTGTCGAATTTGCCAATATGACTTGGTGGCGTCGCTGCACGCGGGTCGCTGCCCGGAGTGCGGCACGCCGTCCATTTCCTAAAATCCACAAAGAACGACCGGTATCAGCTCGCGCGCCGCGCCGTGATCGTCTCCGTTCCCATTTGGACGGACACCGATTTGGATTTTCCTTCGACAATATCGAAACGGAATCGCACGCTCGGCGCGCCCGCTGGGTGAAGCGAGCCGTCAGGCAGGAGCGTGAAATTCCGAGGAATCCCACCTTCCCCCTGAACAGCCAATCCCATCTTGTTGGTCAGCACCTCAAAGCGAGCGCTTCGCGGCGCGTCGGCAACATATTTTCCCAGGATTGCGTCGGCCAGTTCCTTGCCAATGGCGGGGGGGTTTGCTTCCGTCTCACCGATCTCCTTCAAATAGTCTCGCACCCCCGTCGCTGCCTCACCGCCAACTTTGGCGTGATGCATCAAGTTAAGCCCGTGAGGCCCCAGAGTCTTTCGCATCGCCGGCTGAGCTTGCAACATCGCCTTTACGATTTCGACGTGTCCTAGCATCACAAACGTGAAGAGGGTCGGGCGGGCGCCGTGTTCCAGGAGAAACAATGCGATCTCTCGATTGCCCACATGCGAGGCCGCATCGATGGGCGCTTCCCAATCGCCGAACCCCCAATCCCAGGACGATTTGGCAAGTTCGGGATAGGCCGTCACTAGCTCCTTCACACGATCGAATTTGCCGTGCGATGTCCCCACAGTTTCTTCGACAAGCTTGGGATCTTGCCGGGGGAAGGCGCTCGTCTCGCCCGCAGGTGCTCCTTGGCCACCGCTCTGGCCATAGGCCAAGCTCGTCCAGTTTGTGCAGCCTGCGGCAGTCAGCAATCCGCCATGCAGTAGGAATTTCCGACGTGGGAAGTGTGTCAATGACATGTTTCAACCCTCTCTATCTATTGGTGTGTTTACGAGCATTCCACCTGAAAGCTTACTACACGGCACCGGCAGAACGTGTGCAATTGTGTCGAAAGTCTCAATGTTTCACGTACGATCGCAAACCTCAAGAAATCTGCGCGCCCCTCATGTTGTGTTTCATGCCGGCGTGGAAGATCTCCCCGCAAGGAGCCGCGTAGGTCGTATGAGAATCAACTTATGAGAACAAGAAATCTCGCGGGCGCGCTTCGCAAAACGAGCCCATCGTATCCCCCGTTTTCAGCTCGCTGGCGAGATTGTCTCGCCGGATGCCTCTCCGAAACTACAGAACAAAGCGATGTGCAACTTATACTTTACAGGTGGCTCCGCGGCATTGCGCCTATTTTTCCATTCTTCGAGGTTTCGGCCATTGCCTGGTTGCCTGCTTCGCCGTTACCTTTTGTTCATTGTTTTGAAAGAAAAGGGACGACCGATGAATGACATCTTGCGGCGGCTTGGCGTTGAATCCGTAAATCCCGGCGGCTTTTGCGGCGAGTGGCTCGGCTCGGGCGATAAGCTGACTTCATACTCACCGATTGATGGCAAGGCCATCGGCTCGGTCAATCAGCTTACGGAAAAGGAATACGAACGCGTCGCCGAGCGCGCCCAGCAAGCCTTCCTGCAATGGCGCAATGTCCCCGCTCCGATTCGCGGCGAAACTGTCCGCCGTCTCGGCAACGCCCTCCGCGAAGTCAAACGCGACCTCGGTACGCTGGTCACCCTCGAAATGGGCAAGATTCAGGCCGAAGGCGAAGGCGAAGTCCAGGAGATGATCGACATCTGCGACTTCGCCGTCGGGCTCTCGCGACAGCTTTACGGCATGACTATGCAATCCGAGCGCCCCGGCCACCGCATGTTCGAACAGTGGCATCCGCTGGGCATCGTCGGCGTGATTTCGGCGTTCAATTTTCCAGTGGCCGTCTGGTCGTGGAACACGGCGCTGGCGGCAGTGTGCGGCGACTCGAGCATCTGGAAGCCGTCATCGCAAACTCCGCTCTGTGCGGTGGCCTGCACGAAGATCGCCGAGCGCGTCTGCCGCGATACCGGCGTCGATCCCGCCATTTTCAGCCTGGTCATCGGCAAGGGCAGCACCATCGGTGATCGTTTGCTCCACGACCGCCGCATTCCGCTGGTCTCGGCCACCGGCAGTTGCCAGATGGGCTACCGTGTTGGCGAAGTCGTCGGCAAGCGGCTGGGCCGGACGATCCTGGAACTGGGCGGTAACAATGCCATCATCGTGACGCCGGAGGCAGACCTGCGGCTCGCCGTGCGCGGCATCGTATTCGGCTCCGTGGGCACCGCAGGCCAGCGCTGCACGTCGACGCGGCGCGTCATCGTCCACGAGTCGCTGCGCAAGACGCTCATCGAGCAACTCATCACCGCCTATAAGCAAGTCCCCATCGGCAACCCCCTCGACGCTGGCACGCTGATGGGTCCACTCATCGACACCAAGGCCGTCGAAACCATGATGCAGGCCATCCGTCGCATTAAGGAAGAGGGCGGCGAAATTCTCTATGGCGGCCAGAAGCTCGAGGGCGAGCGTTATCCCGGCGGCTGCTATGTCACGCCATGCATCGCCTCGGCCCGCAACGAAATGAAAATCGTGCAGGAAGAAACCTTCGCTCCGATCCTCTACATCATCGGCTACAAAACATTCGACGAAGCCATCGCTCTGCACAACGGCGTGCCGCAAGGGCTTAGCTCGGCCATCTTCTCGCGGAACATTCTGGAAACTGAGCGATTCCTTTCCGCATCGGGCAGCGACTGCGGCATCGCCAACGTCAACATCGGAACCAGCGGGGCGGAAATCGGCGGGGCCTTCGGCGGTGAAAAGGAAACCGGCGGGGGCCGCGAATCCGGCTCCGATTCCTGGAAGGCGTATATGCGCCGGCAGACCAACACCATCAACTACACGACCGAGCTTCCCCTGGCCCAGGGCATCAAGTTTGGCGAATGACTGCCGGTCCGCCCTGTGTTGGTTGATGCATTATTTATTGTTCATCTGCCAAGGATGCGCCGGTGAAACAATTCCCAATCTACCGCCCCTTAAGGGTTTACGAAGACCGTCGCACTTTGGATGTTCGCGGCTCTGAACGGTTTGTCATTCATCTTTCACGAGCGAATCTTAAGAATGAATTGGAGCGCTTGTGGCGGTCTCTGATGCTTTCAACCGGCCAAGTTGGAGCATCCGTGGCAACTGGTATTTGGCAAAAGGGGTTTTAGATAATGGCATTCGACGACAAAAACAAAGGCAATCAAGGCGGAATGAACAAGGGACCCAATCAAGGCGGCTCGGACCGGACCAATCCAAACGCTCCGACCGGGGGAACCTCAAAGCAAGGTCAAACGCAAGGTGCGGGCAAGACCGACAACAAAAACGCCAAAGATTTCGATGAGGACGAAGTATCCGGACAGAAACAAGGCCAGAAGCAAACCAACTATTCCGGCACGGGCTCCACGGGAAGTGCTTCCGGCAATCGTGGACCCACCGGAAGTTCCGGCGGGCAAAATCACTAACCGAATGCCATGATGTCTTCCGCGAACCTGGCGTTGCTGCGCGGCCCTGTCCTCGCTGCAACGCCAGGTTTTTTGTTGGACAAGCCAAGGTGTCCAATAATCCATCACGCCCACAGCCCGCTTGCACGCTTCGAGCCCCATCCCGCCCGTGATACAATAATAAATCGCTCGCAAGCTTGCGCGAAATTCTCGACGCTGGTGGTAGGTGGAGGAGGAACGATGCGTACTCGAAGAAGCCTGACCCCGTTTTTCGTGTCAACTCTTTTTTTCAGCCCGGTCTGGGCGGTCAGCGTTGGTCTTGTTGATGATTTCTCGACGCCTGGCACGAACGGCTGGACATCCGTCAACTCGAACACAAACCCCGGAACGGACGGGGTTGGCGGTTCTGGCGATGGATACCTGAATATCGCGCAGCTTTCCGGCCCATTTAACTTTGGCTCGCACAACGATGGAATAAATTACGCCGGCGACTGGACGGCGGCTGGAATCACTCAGGTTTCTTTCTTTCTCAACGACGTGAACACCGACCAAAGCTTCTCTTTCCACTTCCTCCTGACCGGAGCAGACGACGATAGTACGTGGCAATACAATCCGGGCTTTGATCCGCCCAGCGAAAGCTGGCAGCAATACGTTGTTGATCTCAATGACGACACTAACTGGACGCGCATTCGCGGCGCTGCTTCATTCACAGATGTTCTGGCGAGCGTTACGAACGCGCATTTTCGCCACGACCTGTCGCCTTATACTTTTTCGCCCAATGCGATCGCTGGCGACATCGGCATCGACAACATCACCCTCGCGCCCGAGCCCACTACCTTGACCTTACTATTGGGCGCTGGTCTTGGGTGTGCCGTGCGACGACGTAGACGGCACTGACTGGTTTTTCAGGCCACTTGCATTGCCCGTTGCTCGTCCGCCTACTGGTGTTCTCTACGCCTGGACGGCGGACAACTAGTCGCTTCGATTCTGGTCAACGGATGAACCGGAACCTACGATGCAACTCGGATGAATCGTTCCGAAATCTGCGCTAAGTTTCTCGACGCTGTTCCCTACGAACTCTATCCATTTCAAGAAGAGGCGCTGCTCGCCTGGTTTGAGGCCGAGGGCGGCGTGCTGGTTTCCGCACCGACGGGGATGGGCAAGACGCTGGTGGCCGAGGCCGCGGTATTCGAAGCTCTGAACACCGGACGGCAAATGTATTACACCACGCCGCTGATCGCGCTAACCGATCAGAAATACCGCGAATTCCAGGAACAGGCCGAAAGCTGGGGCTTCCCGCGCTCACACGTCGGCCTCATCACCGGCAATCGCAAGGAGAATCCCGACGCGGTCGTGCGCGTGGTCGTCGCAGAAATCCTGCTGAACCACCTGATCGCCGGCGAGCCGCCGATGACTGATGTCAGCAGCGTGGTCATGGACGAGTTCCACTACTTCAATGACATCGAGCGCGGCATCGTCTGGGAACTGGCCCTTGTGCTGCTGCCGCTGCACGTGCGGCTGATGTTGCTGTCGGCCACCGTCGGCAACGCAGCTGACTTTATCCGCTGGGTTCGCGAGCAGCATGGCCGCAGTCTAACGCTGGTGCAAAGCGACCAGCGCCGCGTCCCGCTCGAATATCACTGGGTCGGCGACAAGCTGCTCACCGAGCACCTGCCGGAGATGGTAACCGACGATGACGCAACAAACCGAACGCCCGCCCTAGTGTTTTGCTTCAACCGCGATGAATGCTGGGAGGTGGCCGAGCGGCTCAAAGGCGTTGACCTCATCAGCGCGGCCAAGCGGGCGCAGATTGAGGCCGAACTTGCCGAGACGGACTTGACCCAGGGCGTCGGCCCGAAATTGCGGCAGATGCTCATTCGCGGCGTCGGCGTTCACCACGCGGGAATTCTGCCCAAATACAAGGAACTGGTGGAGCGGCTGTTTCTCAAAAAGCTCGTGCCCTTTGTGGTCTGCACGGAGACGCTGGCGGCCGGGATCAATCTGCCCGCGCGATCGGTCGTGCTCAGCACGCTGGTGCAGGGCAAGCCCCGGGAAAAAAAGCTGGTTGCGCCGTCGTCGGCTCACCAAATGTTCGGCCGCGCAGGCCGGCCACAATTCGACAAAACCGGTTATGTGTACGCACTCGCCCACGAGGACGACGCCCGCATTGTAAAGTGGAAGAAAAAGTACGACCAGATCGATCCCAAATCGAAGGATCCGGGTTTGATGCGGGTTCGCAAGGATCTGGAGCGCAAACGCCCAACCAGGCGCAGCACCGAGCAGTACTGGACGGAAGGACAATTCCAAGTGCTCATCAAGGCTGGCCCCGCCAATCTCTACAGCCGCTCGATGATTCCCTACAACGTGCTGGTCTTCCTGCTGCACCAGCGCGGTACGCTGCACGAAGTGCGAAGCTTCCTCTCCAAGCGCTTCAACACCGCCGAGTATATCACCAAGTTTCAGAACCAACTCGATTACATGATCAGCAACCTGGCCGCGTTCGGGTATTTGACGCGTGCCGAAGATGGCGACCACGTTACTTTGTCCGATCGCATCGCCGATCTGCTCGTTTACCGCAGCGTCGATCCTCTCTACGGCGAATTCTTGCGCGGCTTATTGGTGCGAGGCAATTTCGACGAGAAACTTCAAGCCCTTGAATCCGTCCTAGCGCTCCCGCCGCAAGTGGAACGATCCGTACGGCTGAGCGATAAGCCGCCCGGTCCGCTCCAGACGGAAGTCCTGCAACCCATGCTGGTGCAGATGGGCGCGGCCGTAACGCACGCCGAAGGCGGAGTCACCCTACCCAAAGATGAAGAAGAGGGCGAGGACTACTGGGGCGAGCCGGAGGAGCCTCGACCACTCACGCTTGTGGAAATGCTCAAGGCCTTGTTCGATGCGAAGCTCGCGTCGCCGGAGGATGTGATGGTTCGGCCAGTCTGGGCGGCAGGAGCGATTTTCGAGGCCGGCGACGACTTTTATAAGTTCGTTCGCGCCCGCGATCTTCTGAAAAATGAGGGGTTGGTGCTGCGGCATCTCTTGCGGTTGGCAGTCCTGGCCGGCGAGTTCCGGGCGCGCTGCGAGGGCGACCCGGATTTTGAGCGAATCGGCGAGTTGGCCACGCGGGTCTCCCGCTCGGTAGACGCGCGATACACGGATCGCTTCCTAGAGGCCGTAAACGAAGCTAAAAACCTTACGACAATGTAGGCAATAACCGCTAAGCGAAATCATTGCCAGCCCCACGCGCGTCTACTGGCTCGCAAATATATCTGATCAGCACGTGTAGGCTCAAGGGGACGGGCCGTCCTCCATGCTGATGCAGTCGCAGAACGGGTTGTCACCATGGCACCCTGCAGAACATTTTCCATTACAATTAATCGAACAACAGTACTGACCTTGCGAGCCGCAACAGGCATTACACCCGGAAGCAAAAACGACAGAGGGGTCGTATATGACCTGCAGTCTGTTTTGTGCTACCAATCCTGCCGTGCCTCCGACCTCACCAGTTTGCGCCGGACCAAATTGCGCCACCATGTTGAAGTGCAATGCCTTTTTCGAGTCTGTGGCAGCGAGGTTGATCACGTTTTGCGATTGGTCAAGGGAAAGGGAAACCGATCCAGCCATGTGGAGCAGTTCTCGCCCGTTCGTGCCCGATGCGGATTCTTCCGTCGCGAATCGACTGATTTCTGATTCCCTTGGATCGATTTTTCGTTGCATTGACTCTGCGCCGTCACGATCAAGATAAACTTCCCCGCTATGATTCACGATCGCCAGTTCCGATGTGTCCACGGAAAAGGGAAGAAGAACCGTGCGTGCGGTCATTTGTCCTGTGGAATCGTCCCATGTACTTGCTCCTCGAATTCCGACAAGCAGCATACCATCATTGAAAATGATTAATTCACCCTTGCCGATATAGGGCAGTCGAACATCGTTCGGCGGAAAAGCTGAAACATCAGGAGATGGCCGATTGCTTGCAGGTTGACGATTCGCGATCTGCCGCGCTTGCAGTTCTTTGACTTTTTGTAATTGCCGGGATGAAGGATCGTCTTGAGCCAGGCAGTTCAGACTGAATCCAAGAGCCAAAGCGAATGCGAACCGATTCATGATGCATCTTCTTAAAGAAAAATGATCATGTCGCCGGTCGGCACGTCGCCGGTCGGCACTTGTTTATAATATCGAGTAACTCTGAAAGTTTGTCAATACAATTCCTGAAATTGAGAGGTTTTTTCATAAAAACAACATAGAGGGTTTAAGCTGATGACCCCCATTCTTCGGCAAGCGTTGGGGTTTACTAATCCTTTCTGTCACGTCGCCAAACCGACAAGACGCTTCATTTCGCGGACCGCCTCGCGGAGGCCAATGAAAATCGCCCGCGAGACGATGGAGTGGCCGATGTTGAATTCCGCGAAGCCCAAGCCCGCGAGAGGGGCGATGTTGGCGTAGGTAAGCCCGTGGCCACCCAGGACTTCCAGTCCTTGTTTTTTGCCCAATTCAATCCCTTTTCGAAGCTCTTCCAACGTTCTTGCCCGGTCTTCCGGTGTGCGGGCATGGGCATAGGCTCCAGTCCACAATTCCACCGCAGAAAAACCCAAGTCGGCACTGGCCTCAATCTGATCGGGCGCAGGTTCGATGAAAGCCGACACCACAATGCCAGCATCGCGTAATTTCTCGACGGCCGCCTTTGCGCGTTCTCGAAGCCGAACGACGTCCAGCCCGCCTTCCGTGGTCACTTCCTCGCGGCGTTCGGGCACCAGCGTGCACTGATCGGGCCGCAAACTCACGGCGATGCCGACGATCTCGTCAGCAATCGACATCTCCATGTTGAGCTTGACGGTCACGGTCTCCTTGAGCAATCGAGCGTCGCGATCATTCACATGCCGCCGATCCTCGCGAAGGTGAAAGGTGATCCCGTCCGCCCCGCCGAGCTGCGCCTCCGCCGCGGCCCAGACAGGATCCGGCTCATTGGTGCGCCGTGCTTGCCGCACCGTGGCCACATGGTCGATATTCACGCCGAGCAACGCCATCAATAACCCCAGAGCCGCAAAAAACCCGATTTATCGTACTCGACACGTTCCGGCTTGTCCCGCTCAATCTCGGCCTCCTAGAATCATCTACAATCCGAACCCCGAGCGCATGTGAGTGGGAGGCCCCGCGCTGGCGCTTGGGGTTCGGAAATCAGTGGACATCCAAATGCCGGAGAGTGCAAAGTGACCAAGATACAGTTCCTTTCGAATCCCGAATCATCCACGCCAACCCCATCCAAAGCTTACTTAGGCGAAGGAGACCTGCTCGACTCGTATTCGCAGACGGTCGTCGGTGTCAGCCGCGCAGTCGGACCCGCCGTGATCGGAGTCGGCGGAACCGCCAGCCAACGGTCTCCAGGAGGTTTCGGATCCGGCGTCCTCGTTTCGCCCGATGGTCTGGCGCTGACCAACAGTCACGTTGTGGACGGAAGACTCGCCCTGCTGGCCCGAACCCAGGAGGGTGATCGAATCGACGCCACCGTCGTCGGGGATGATCCCTCGACCGACCTGGCGTTACTGCGACTAAACTCCAGCGACTTGCCATACGCCCAGTTGGAGAGCGCCCGGCCTTCGATTCCCGGTCAGGTGGCCATCGCCTTGGGAAGTCCGCTGGGCCTGCACTCCACCGTGACTGCGGGAATTGTCAGCGCCGTGGGCCGCTCGCTTCGCGGGCGCGACGGGCGATTGATCGACGACGTTGTCCAGCACACCGCGCCGATCAATCCGGGAAATTCGGGCGGGCCATTGCTGGACTCGCGAGGCCGCGTGATCGGGATCAACACCGCGATCATCGCGATGGCCCAGGGATTGGGCTTTGCGGTCTCGTCGGCGACGGCCGAATGGGTCATCTCCGAATTCTTGCAGCATGGCCGGGTGCGGCGGCTCAAGCTGGGCATTGCGGCCGGGATCGTGCGCTTACCCCAGCGGGCCCGGCGCATGCTTGACCTCTTGAATGAATCGGCCGTGCAGGTTCAGGGCGTCGAAGAGGGTTCGGCTGCACATCGCGTCGGCATTCTGCCGGAGGATTTAATCGTCTCGATCAATGATCGCTTGGTCGAAAATGTCGATGACGTGCACCGGCTCCTTAGCCGAGTCGAGTCCGACTCGCAGGTCTCCATAGGTCTTATCCGTGGCGATCGCAGGCTTGAATTCACCATCCGCTCCGACGAGGGCTTCGTAGACTAGGAAAATCTGCGTTCCCTGGCGGACCGTTCCCATCCTCGCGGTTTCCTCGACTCCATAGTTGGGATCGGTCATAATGTCCTACGCTTTGGCCTTGTGTTGCCGCCCGCACTCGAAACGGGCTCGCCGGCCCGATTGCGATGATTTCATTCGTTGTTTACTTGAATGGCCGCCTTGCGGAAAAGGTGAACCTCGCCGGTGCTTACGTCGTAGGCAGCGACGACGTGCCGTTACGCGCCGAGATTACCTTTAAGAGTGGAATCATCACCTGTAAAAAACGAGCCGCCGGTCCCGCAGGGCTTGCCATCCTCTGGGAGGTTGACGGCGCCGGGGTCCTTATGCTCGAAACCATTCGAGTCCAGGAGCGAGACCGCCCCTACATCTTGCAGGTCGAACTGGCCCGCGGCCGCCTCATGCGCATCGCCAACAAGACCGAGGAGTGGGGCTTATATGAATATGACGGTACCCGCGAACTCACCACCCGCCTGGAACAAGCTCGGGAACTTCTGATTCGCGCGTTGCAGGCCGATCAACCCGTTGCCGCGGCTCAGCTCGCCCAGGAATCGCTCGTCGCCGCCGTTCAAACCAGCGAGGACCTTGCGCAATTCCACGCCAACGCCATGCTGGCCCGCCGAAAATCGACGGGCCTGAGCCGAAAAATATTCGGCACGTCGTTCGCGCTCGAAAAGCCAACGGAGCTGGCCCGCAAGCGGCTTACCGGCGCCTTTGATTTCGCCACCTTGCCGATGAACTGGCGCGATATCGAACCGACCGAACAGGCCTTCAATTGGAAGCCGCTCGACGGATGGGTGGAGGTGCTCTCCCGTGCCTCGGCCGGCATCCCGCTTCGCGGGGCCCCCTTGCTTTGCTTTACCGAGCGGCACGTGCCCGACTGGCTCTATATCTGGGAGCACGACTTCGACACCATCCGCGACCTATCCTTTGAGCACGTTCGTCGCGTCATCAACCGCTACGGACAGCATATTCATACCTGGACGGTCATCCGCGGCATTCACGCCCCCACGTGCTTTGCCTTCAGCTTCGAGCAATTGATGGAACTCACGCGCATGGCCGCGGCGTTGTGCAAGCAAATCAGCCCGCGCGGCATCGCCCTGATCGAACTCGTCTTTCCCTTCGGCGAATACTATGCCCGCAATCAGCGGACCATTCCGCCGCTGCTCTATGCCGACATGGTGGTGCAGAGCGGCGTAAGTTTCGATGGATTCGGCCTGCGCTTCCAAATGGGAGCACCGGTGGATGGTATGTTCGCACGCGATCTGTTCGCCGTTTCGGCGGTCCTCGATTTATTCGCCAAGCTCGGCAAGCCGCTGCACGTCACCGGTGTCGAGGTTCCTTCGCGATCCGGACACGGCGAAAGCGATTTGTCGGGTGCCGGTTTTTGGCATGCCCCATGGAGTGATGCGATTCAGGCTGAATGGCTCTATCGATTTTACGAAGTCGCTTTCAGCAAGCCCTTCATCGAATCGGTTTGCTGGCAGTCGCTATGGGACTCGTCGGCCGCGAGCCTGGATGGCGCCGCTCGATCACAAAACATTCCCGGAATGCCGGACTCTGGGGCTTCCGTGGCTGCGGTGCACGGCGGTTTGCTTCGCGGTGACCTGGCTCCGAAACCCTCGTACAAGAGACTCCTGGAGTTTCGCCAATACGTTGGCTTGCCTGCGACCAATCCCATGTAAGTTGTGATGAGCGAGTTCAAAAGCGCAAATACCACTCGAGGGGGGCGTGCGGCGCTGCAGGTTCTTATTCTCTCGTGGTTCCTCGTGGGCATGTGCGTCGCGAACGTGGCGTGGAAGGCAGCCGATCGGACGCCGACCAAGCTCTACCACGGTCTAAATCCCAACATCGCACCCTGGTGGGAGTTGACTGTCCTGCCCGAAGTGGGTCCATCCATCGCTCGGCGAATCGTTGATTACAGGGAATCAAGGCAGGCAGTGTTTCATGCGGCCCGAGATTTGGATCCGGTCAAGGGAATCGGGCCAAAAACAATTCTTCGTTTGAGTCCTTATTTACGATTTGACGCAGAACCCGCTTTATCGACTTCGTCGCGAGAACCAGAGCAACGCCGGCCCGCCAACGAGTAGCATGATGAGTACCGGCGGCTCCGGAACGACGGCATGAACGGAAGAGGATTGCATTCCTGATGAAGGACTGTCGAATCCGCGCATGCTATGCATGTTCCCGATGGTCTTGGATAACGCGTCCAACGGATTCGGGTTGCCTGTCTGTTGAAAGAGCGGATCGGTGAGGGCGGCCAGCGCGTCGACAAAAATATTGCCCGAAATGCTTAGAGGCCCGATGTCCGAATCGATCGTGTTCGTATCGTTGACCAATCCAGCCCGTGTTACCGTGTTTCGCTGCGAGGAGGTAACGTCCAGATTGTAAAACCCCAGCGCGTTGATTGAGAATTTCGAATCCACCAGCGTCGAACCCGTAATCGTTGTGGATTGAGGGCCGATGTCCGACGTGTAGTTATAGTTGAGCGGCGTCGCCTGATTGCGGTCATTCAGGGCCGTGGTGAAGGAAACGTCGAAGCTTGGGATGACTCTTCCGCCGGTGGACACCTGCAGCGACACCGGCCCCTGCAGGGCCAGCTCTGCATTTCCAAAATCAAACACGTTCCCGTTGAATTGCCGATCGATGAGCAGGTCCATTCCGCCGCTAAGCGGATTGCGGCTGCCGCGCGCATCGAAGCCGGCATAATCCAACGCCGTGGCAACATTGTGAATGGCGTCGGCGCGGACAGTGGAAATCTTTCCAGCACATTGGGATCCTAAGCTTAGAATTCCACGTGGACAAGTTGTCGCGG
>JADMIO011575571.1_pt1 | contig 72648 bp, 54 predicted proteins | sample 8958161 | NCBI WGS metagenome assembly JADMIO01 (sample SAMN16585339, study PRJNA669376) | soil metagenome | isolation source: Crop rotation soil | place: USA: Cullars Rotation, Alabama | collected 2011 | reverse complement strand
GTTCCGTTGCGCCTGCTGTTCCGTTGCGCCTGCTGTTCCGTTGCGCCTGCTGTTCCGTTGCGCCTGCTGTTCTAACGCCGAAGGCGTTTACTAATTTCAGCCCAGGGTTGGAGCCTGCGACAACCCTGGGTAACCAACGAAACCCGTCGCTAACGCTGAAAGCGTTGGCCAGCTTCGTTAGCCAACGCTTTCAGCGTTTGTTTCTTTTGTTCTTCGCGTACCCAGGGTTGCGGCAACCCTGGGCTGAAATTAGTAAACGCCTTCGGCGTTGAAAAGCTAGAGCAGGAACATCTACTGCGGCGTTGAAAAGCTAGAGCAGGAACATTTACTGCGGCGTTGAAAAGCTAGAGCAAGAACATCTACTGCGGCGTTGAAAACCATACAAACGTACCGGGCGCGCGAACGACGCAGCACGCGGCGTTAGAAACCTGGAGCGCAAGCCTTACTCACTTCTTAGGCAGGACATGCAGAGTTCTCCTTTGAGTGGGAAAGATGAGTGATGCAGTCGCTGATTTCTGCGAGGTGAAGAATTCCGTTTGACGAGCGCGACGCATACTATATGCGAGCCTGCGTAACGTCAAACTATTGGAGAACCAAGATGCGCTTCGGATTGCGACCGTTAGTTGTCCTGCTGGTAGTCTGCACTTTTGTCACCGCCGCTTTTGCTCAGACCACTACAACGAACAGCGAGATGCGCGCGGCGATCGAACGCTATACGGCGGATCGCGGAAGTTTGACGCGTTCGTATCCGGTCGCGATCTCGCCGGCGCGACGCGCGCGTTTCAAGAAGTTCTTCGAAGAGCGGCTCACGTCGCTCAAGTCACTCGATTTCGATTCAATGAGCCAGGACGGAAAGATCGATTACCTGCTTTTCAAGAATCATCTCGAATATGAGTTGCGGCAATTGGACATTCAGGCGCAGCAACTCGCCGAAATCCAACCGCTCGTTCCATTCGCAAACACGATCATCGATCTGGAAGAAGCGCGACGGCGTATGGAGCCGATCAACTCCGGGCAAGTCGCCGCCACGTTGACGGAGTTGAAGAAACAGGTTGACGAGCGGCGCCGCGCGGTTGAAGGCGGTCTGCAAGTGAAGAAGACGGTGGCGAATCGCGCCGTCATAACGATCACTGGACTGCACACGAACCTGCGCAACTGGTACACGTTCTACAACGGCTACGATCCGCTGTTCACGTGGTGGAATGAAGAGCCTTACAAATCGCTCGACGAGTCACTGACCGATTACACAAATTCGATCAAAGAACGCGTGCTCGGCATTCGCCCGGAACCGAAGCAAGCGCAAACCGGACAAACGCCGGGACCGGCATCTCAGGGATCGAGACCTAATAACGCGCGACCCGGTGACACGAGCGACATCATTGGCGATCCGATCGGACGCGAAGCGCTGTTGAGCGAACTACGGTCCGAGATGATCCCTTACACGCCGGAGGAGTTGATCGCGATTGCCGAAAAAGAGATGGCCTGGTGCGAAACCGAGATGAAGAAGGCGTCGCGCGATCTCGGTTACGGCGACGACTGGCGTAAAGCGCTCGAACACGTCAAGAGTCTCTACGTCGATCCCGGCAAGCAACCGGAAATGATCCGAGACCTCGCGCTCGAAGCGATCAAGTTTGTCGAAGACCACGATCTCGTCACGGTACCCGAGCTCGCGAAAGAGAGTTGGCGCATGGAAATGATGACTCCCGAACGTCAGCTCGTCAGTCCGTTCTTTCTCGGCGGTGAAGTGATTCAAGTCTCTTTTCCGACAAACACAATGGCGCACGAGCAAAAGATGATGAGCATGCGCGGCAACAACATTCACTTCGCGCGCGCAACCGTTTTTCACGAGCTCATTCCCGGTCATCACCTGCAAGGTTTCATGGCCGCGCGCAACAAACCGTATCGCGCCATCTTCGGCACACCATTCTGGACTGAAGGCAATGCGCTTTACTGGGAACTGTTGCTGTGGGATATGAACTTCGCGAAGTCGCCGGAGAACCGTATCGGGATGCTCTTCTGGCGCATGCACCGTTGCGCACGCATCATCTTTTCACTCAACTTTCAGCTGGAAAAGATGACGCCGCAGCAGTGCATCGACCTGCTGGTGAATCGTGTTGGGCATGAACGCGAGAATGCTACGGCGGAGGTGCGACGCTCATTTGACGGCAGCTACGGTCCGCTTTACCAGATCGCGTATCTCATCGGCGGTTTGCAGCAGTATGCGATGCACAAAGAGCTGGTCGATTCCGGCAAGATGACGAACCGCGCCTTCAACGACGCACTGCTGAAGGAGAACCGCATTCCGATCGAGATGCTGCGCGCCGCGATAACGAATCAGAAGCTCACGCGCGACTTTGTCACAAACTGGCGGTTTTATCGCGACCTTAATCGCTGAGACTATTGCTGCCATCCATAACGACTTGTATACTGCCCGCGCATAACAAAGCCTGCTTGGTTGCGGAGCCTCTGCTCACGTCAGAACCGCAATTCTTACAGCCCGCAGTCAAAAGAGTTTACGTAACTTGAGCTCGTGGATTTGTCTTAAGCTTCGCCCAGGCCTGAGTAGCAAGAGCCCCAGGATCCCCCAATGCCCCGACAGACCTCCCATTCATCAATCCCGCTCCGTCAAATTCCCTATGTCGCGTTGTTGGCCGCTGTGTCACTGCTGACTTGCCATTCTGTTCACGCCCAGGACACGGTCACGGGTGCATTCCAGGGCACAGTTACTGACAGCCAAAGCGGCGCCGTTTTAAAGGATGCTGTCGTCGAGATCGTCAACCAGCAGACCAATGTGACCGTTACGCAAAAGACCGACTATCGTGGCAGGTTTTTTCAGGGATTACTGCTTCCGGGAACCTACATCGTTCGCGTCTCGATGACGGGCTATACAACGAAAGCAGTACAACAGGTGCTGCGCATCACGTATGCGGGTGAGGTCGTACCTGTGCCCGTCGCGCTCGATCCTGTACCGACCGGTGCTGTTGCGCCGGCAGCAGCCCCACCTGCAGCAGTAGAAGAAAACGACATCAGAGCCAGCATCATTACCGTTGATGGCCGGCGTTCCGGGTCGTTTACCGAGAGTGAAATTGGAAGCCTTCCGCTTGGTGGCACAACAAGTACACGCAGTTTTGATGAACTAGCTTTATTGCTACCGGGTGTTGCACCACCGCCGCAGACGTTAGGGAGTGTGGCGGGACCAGGCGTGGGCGCCGGTGTTGGTTCGGCAGGACAATTTTCAGTTAATGGTCTGAGGTCCCGTGCAAACAACTTCACGGTTGATGGTTCGGACAATAATGATGAGGACATCGGAGTCAGGCGGCAGGGATTTGTGGCGCTAGTCCCGCAACCGCTGGAATCGATCCAGGAATACCAGGTGATAACCCTGCTCGCGCCGGCGCAGTTTGGCAGAAACATCGGCGGCCAGGTCAATGCCGTTTCGAAATCCGGTGGCAGTGAGCATCACGGCACGGTCTTTGGGCGATTCAATTCGAGTCAACTCAACTCGCGAAACTTCTTCGACACTGCTTTTGGTAATGCGACGACCACTGTTCGTGCGAACAATCAGGACGTTGTTGTCCAAACCAGAGGACCGGGAGGTGCACTCCTCTCGCAACGTCCGCTTCAGGTAACTAATGAAAGCGGTGATCAGGATTCGTTTACCTTTGCAAATGCAGGTTTCGTAGCCGGCGGCCCTTTAACTCACAGGCAAACCTTTTATTTTTCCTCGTTCGAGTTAGCGGTGATCAATGCGGCGCGAGAGGAAAGCTTCGCCGTTCCCACGTTGTCTGAACGCGGCGCTTTTGGCTCGGGCACAACCGGCATTTTTCAGAATCCATTCACGGGTCAACCGATCGCTACGACACCCACGGGTATCAACGGCGCCGCCATTTTTAGTCTTTATCCTTTTCCTAATAACCCGCTAGGCGTGTATGGACCAAATACGCTGACGCAAGTGTTACCAGCGGGTGGACGTGGCGTCATTTTTTCAGGAAAGATTGATCAGTTTTTCAAAGTCGACAATCGACAACAGTCGCTGACGGGCCGGTACAACTTCTCGGGTGACTCGCGAGACATCCCCGCGGTCGGCGGCGCAATTTTTTCTGCGCTGCAACCGCACGTTCGCACGCAAAACATTTCGTTGTTCTTGAACAGCGATCTCGGCGACGGGAACAGCGCACGCAAGATGTTCAATCAGATCAGACTGTCATACGGTCGCACCCGATTACGGTTCGAAGAACTCCGGAATACGGACTTTCTCCTGCCCAGCAGTGCATTTCCGACGACTCCTTTTCTGCTGAATGCTAAAGAATTCGTGAACGTCACAACGCCGTCGCTTGCAGGCGTTCCCAGCAATACACAGGTTGCGTTTGTGGAACAGCCGATCAATGTCGAACAAGAGATTGGCCCAATCGGCCAGGTGGTGCTGCAAGGTTATAGCAGCCTTGGTACAGATGTTTATAACTTTCCGCAACGACGTGTTAACAACACCTATCAATTAGCCGATCAACTTTCGTGGGCCCGTGCTAAACACAATCTGACTTTTGGCGGCGATGCCCGCAGGAGTGAGCTGAATAGTGAGCTGCCGCGAAACAACCGTCCGCTCGTAACGTTCAGTTCTGCTCCAAGACTCATATTCAATAACAACGTTCCTCGGTTCCCTACCAGCGCCGATCCCAATCCAATTATTCGCTCCACAGACTTAGCCGCGATCGATGCTCCCAACAATCTTTTTCTTACGCTGACTTCGGGCGGACCAGACTCCATCAATCTGCACTACTACCAGTTGAATTTCTTCGCCCAGGATGAGTGGCGCGTCAAACGCAACCTGACACTTTCGTTGGGGCTGCGCTATGAGTTCAATACGCCGCCTGTCGAGGCCCATAGATTGATAGAGAATGCGTTTTCGGATCCGTTGGTTGACCAGATCGCAGGTTTGAGAGCGTTAGTTGGTGTTCGCGACAAGATATTCCTGCCTGACCACAACAATTTTGGCCCACGTTTAGGCGTTGCCTATTTAAGCGACCGGTTCGGTCCAGACCGAATTACGGTGCTGCGCGGCGGCTTCGGTGTTTTTTACGATCAAGCTCTGGGTGCGATCGTCAGTCAATCGAGGAATGTGTTCCCGTCGTTCTTCACGCTCAATTTCGGCGGTGGGCCGTTCACAACAATCGATCAGGATTTTCCTCTCGAGAGTTTCAATCCAGCAACGATATCGTTTGGAAATCTTCAGACACCCATCGTCGCGCCGGGAAGTCTTAACAGACTAAATCCGCAACTGCAGCTCTCATCTCTGCTAACAAACCTGCTCAGCATCTTCCCGAGCGCAATTAGTCCGACGCTACCCGCCCGTCAACTCGAGATGCCCAGTGCGTTCCACTACACAGCGAGCGTGGAGCAACAGCTAAACAAACACCTTGTGTTGGGCGTTGCGTATGTCGGCACGGACGGCAGGCATTTGCTGCGGTTGGTTACGCCGAATCTTGGACCAGGCTTAAATGTAGTTCCGACTGTAATCGATACCATTTTCCAGCCGATTCTCGCAGTACCACTTCCTGAATTTTTGGGACGCGCGAAAGCGCCGGCGCGAGCCAGTGCGGGATTGGGCGGCGTCACACTATTCGAAACGGAAGGACGCTCAAGGTACGACAGTCTTCAACTGCATCTTCGCGGCCGGCTCACGCGGTCTTTTGAATATCAAACGTCATACACGTTTTCGAGCGCCAGAGATGATGTCTCTGACGTTTTCGATCTCGCTGGGGCTTACGCTTTGCCGCAAGACAGTCTCACTCGAGCCGGAGAGTTTGCGGCTGCAAACTTCGACACTCGTCATCGCTTTGCGTTCAACTTCATTTGGAACGTGCCGTATGCAAAACAAGGAGGATGGAGCAGTCGATTATTGAAGGGCGTTGAACTCGCAGGTTCAGGACAGGTCTACAGCGGCCAGCCGTTTACGGTCAACAGCATCATCGACGTCAACCAGGACGGAAATCTCACCGATCGTCTGAACACCACTGACGGCCTGGTCGTTACCGGCGACGGCAGTCAGCCGTTGGCTCTAACTACTAATAACACGCTCAGCCTGCTCGCCCCATTCGGTGAAGATGGGGCAGTGCCGCGAAACAATTTTCGTGCTGGGAGCATAGTTGATGTGAATCTCTCGATAGCCAAACGCTTCGCACTGTCAGCCGCGCAGTCAGTCAGCGTTAGAGTTGAGGTTTTCAACCTGATCAATCGTAACAACTTCGGAATTCCTGTGCGCCTGCTGGAAGCACCCGCGTTCGGACGCGCTTTCAGCACAGTGACGCCGGGGCGACGAGTCCAGTTCTCGCTGAAATATTCGTTCTAGGGACGTGTCATGAAACGTGTAAAAAAGCTGAATCAACTGGTGCGCCGACGAGTTGTTCTTACCTGCGGGCTCCTCGCGTTTCTTATCGGTTCGTTAACGATTGCGCTATTGACGCACACGCGGGCTGTTTACAGTGCAAACGCCATCTCGATGGCTGCTCCGGTTTTCTACACCACGGGAGCTGGGCCGCACTCGGTTACGGAGTATACCCAACCAGGGTTCTCGACAAACCAGGCTCTCGCAGTCACGAATAACACGGGTGATAGTGTGTCGTTGTTTACGCGAAACGGTTCTGGTCCATACTCGCTTTTTTCAACAGTTCAACTAACTGCCGGAGCAAAACCACAGAGAGTCGTCGCCACGGGAACGGGATTTGGACGGTATTTGGCGGTTGCTTCTTCGGGAATAAACGCGGTTACCGTCTTTGACTTGTTTGGTAGCGCACCGGTGAATTTACCCGTCGGTGTTTTTCCTGAAGGATTGGCTGTTGCAGATTTCAATAAAGACGGAGTCCCGGACATCGCTTCGGCTAATTGGGGTGACGGTACAATCAGTATCTTATTGGCTGCGGATAGCAACTCGTTTCAAACCTCTGTCTCAATTCCGGAGGGCACCCATCCCGAAGACATCGTTTCCGCCGACTTCAATGGCGATGGTAACCCGGATCTAGCGACCTGCGATTCCGGTGACAACAAGGCGCGCGTTTTTATTGGAAATGGAAACGGCACTTTCAAAACTCCGGTGCCTTACAACGTCGGAACAGTTCCCTACTTCATTGTGTCGGCAGATTTCGACGGCGATCACAAACCCGATCTTGCCGTGGCCAATCACGTAACCAACAACGTGAGTGTTCTAATAAATAATGGAGACGGAACATTTCACTCTGCGGTTAATTACCCAGCGGGAGTCGACATACGATCCTTGTCTCCCGGCGACTTCGATCTCGACGGCAACATAGACTTGGTTGTCGCGAGTACGGGCGACAATACAATCTCGATTCTTCGGAATAACGGAAACGGAACGTTTCAGTCTTTGCAATCCTTGCCGGCCGGTTCCGTGCCCTTTTTCGCCCGCGCTGGAGATTTCAATTCTGACGGCAGGCCTGATGTTGTGGTTGCCAATAACACTACCGCAGCGATCGGCGTAATTCTAAACAACACGATCCCAAGCAACGATAACTTCGTTAATGCGCAGGTCATCTCCGGCGTATCCGGTTCCGTTAATGGAGGGAACGGCGGAGCATCGAAAGAGCCGTTCGAGCCGAACCATGCGGGGAATGCCGGCGGCAGATCAGTTTGGTATCGTTACCAGCCGCCAAGCGAAGGCGTCGCGACGATTACCACACTCAACAGCTCGTTCGACACAACACTCGCGGTATATACCGGTTCGAGTGTTGATTCGTTAACGGAGATCGCCAGCAACGATGACGCACTGGGGCGAAACAGTAGTGTTACGTTTCGTGCTCACCCCAACACTGTCTACCAGATCGCCGTCGACGGCTTCGATGGGGCGCAGGGTTCAATCGTGCTCAATTGGTCGCTCGGAGCGCTTTTGCCGAACGACGATTTTGTAACTGGTCAAGTGTTGACCGGCGCTACGGGCAGCGTTACAGGAACAAACGTCGGTGCCAGTCGAGAGCTTGGAGAGCCGAATCATGGTGGCGTCTCACAGGGAGTGTCGGTTTGGTACAACTGGCAGGCGCCGAATAGCGGTAAGATCACATTCACGACGGAGACTACCACCTTCAACACGCTGCTTGCCGTGTATACCGGTAGTTCCGTGGATAATCTTCAGCAGGTAGCCGAAAACCACATTGGCTGTACTTCCAGTGTGACCTTCGACGCGGTTAGCGGGACCACGTATCACATCGTAGTTGACGGCATCGGCGGACTTCCCACGGGCATAATCAATTTGCAGTGGGGCTCTCCACCAGCCAACGACAGCTTGATCAATTTCGTGTCATTCAATGGTAATAGTGGGACGATTTTGGGTACGACTCGCTTTGCCTCCAGCGAGCCTGGCGACCCGAACCAATTCGGGCGAAGCGTTTGGTACCAGTGGCAGCCGGCGACTGGCGGCGCGGGTAATATTTCTATTACTGGAGGCGCCACATTCTTTGTTTATCCAGCTTCGGCAATCTCGTCATCCAGCGTAATTGCCAGCTCTTCAACAGCCGCTAGTTTTCCTGTTATCGCAGGGAATACCTATGCGATCGGCGTGGTGGCTTCATGCGTGTCCGGCCCGTTTACGCTGAACTGGAATATCCAACCAGCACCGGCGAATAATTTATTTGCAAACGCCACGACCATCTCAGGAGAAACGGGAACTAAAAGTGACACGAACATCGGCGCTACGAAAGAACCAAATGAACCGGATCATGCCGGCAACGCTGGCGGAAGCTCGATCTGGTATTCGTGGCAAGCTCCCGCGAGTGGCAGCTTCACATTCACCACGATGGGCAGCACCTTCGACACATTGTTAGCTGTCTATACCGGAACGACCGTGAACGGGCTCAACGAGATCGCGTCGAGCGACGACGACGCAGATATGTCTTGCGACACTGCCAAGAGCAGATTGACTTTCGCAGCCGTCGGCGGCACGACCTATCACATCGTTATAGATGGGAAGGATGGAGCCTTTGGAAATACGTTTCTTCGCTGGGGGCGCAGTGCAACGATCAGCGGAAATGGACCCTCTACAGTTGAGCTGAGTGGCAGTATCTGCTTAACAAGTGGCAACTCGTTCTCGTTTCAGAACGTGCCTACAGGAGGTAGTTACGATCTCTCTGCCTCAGACGGATTTGGCGGAAGTTTTACGAAGTACGGAGGCACCGGAAGTATCTCACCGCTTGCTGGCGACGTCTCCGGCATAAAGTTCATGCAGACAACTCCGGTCTTCGGCGCGAGCGGCAACGTGGTTATCAATAACGGTACCCGCGCTGGCGTATCTGTCACTTGTGCGAACACACTAGTTAATGACTTTCCTAACGACGTGCGCACGGCCACTTACAGCTCCCTTACGGGTGATTGGTCGTGCTCAAGTCTCTGGATCGGTGCTCAGTACAAGATTACTCCGTCAAAGGCCGGTTTTACGTTCACGCCAGAATCCACCACTGTTGGAGGTGGTGGAGGCGGAGGACTTTTTACGGGAAACCCGACCATGGTTCAGATTACAGTCGACACGAACCCATCGGGTCTCATGGTTTCTGTCGACGGAGACGCACCCGCGGCGGCACCAATCAATCGCCAATGGACTGCCGGTTCATCTCATACGATCACGACAACGTCTCCGCAATCAGGAACCACCGGCACTCGTTTCGTTTTCCACGACTGGAGTGATGCGGGCGTGATCTCGCATCAGATCACCGTACCAAACTCGGACGCAACGTTCACTGCCAACTTCACCACGCAATTCATGCTGACGATGGCTCACGGTACGGGCGGAACTGTTTCTCCAGCCAGCGGATTCTTCAATAGCGGGCAGTCCGTGCCCATATCTGCCACGCCTGACATTGGTTTCGGTTTTACAGGCTGGACCGGCACCGGTTCAGGTTCATTCACCGGCTCCACTAACTCAACTTCAGTGACCATGAATGGGCCAATCACTGAGACGGCCGCATTTTCGCAAAACTCCGTTCAAGTCACCGTGCAGACGAATCCTGCCGGCCGCACGATCTCAATCGACAATGGACCAGCAGTAACTGCGCCAAAAGTCGTGAATTGGACGCCTGGATCGACACATACCATCGCCACTACAGCAACGCAGGCAGGAACCACGGGCACCCAATTTGTTTTCCACGACTGGAGTGATGCGGGCGCGATCTCGCATCAGGTTACCGCGCCGAACTTGGCGGCGACATTCACTGCCAACTTCACCACGCAATTCATGCTAACGATGGCTCACGGTGCGGGTGGAACTGTTTCTCCAGCCAGTGGCTTCTTCAACAGCGGCCAGTCTGTTCAGATCACGGCAACGCCAACCACGAATTTCCTTTTTTCTGGTTGGGCTGGATCAGGAGCGGGCTCCTTCACCGGAACCACGAACCCGAAAGACATCACGGTTAATGGTCCAATTACGCAAACCGCAACCTTTGCTCCTGCAAATACGATTCAACTCACTCAAACAAATTTTTCCGGTTCAGAGGCTGCCGGGCACATCAACGTCACGATAAATCGCAACGACGCAAGTGCGGCTGCGACTGTCGACTATGCAACCAGCGATACAGCGGGCGCTAGCAAATGCGATGTGAACGATGGTAAGGCTTCATCGCGTTGCGATTATCTGATCACGTTAGGGACTCTGCAGTTCGCTCCGGGTGTTTCCTCGAAAACTTTAGTAATCCCGATTACCGATGACGTATATGACGAGGGTCCGGAAACGTTCACGATTACGCTCACCAATCCCACCGGCGCGACTCTTGGTTCGCCGGCGGCCGCAACCCTGACCATTGATGATAATGATGTCGTCACCGTCCCGAATCCGATCGACACTGCTCAGTTCTTTGTTCGCCAACACTATCTCGACTTTCTTAATCGCGAACCCGACGCAGGCGGACTTAATTTCTGGACAAACGAAATCACCTCTTGCGGATCGAATGCGGCTTGCATCGACGTGAAGAGAATCAATGTGTCTGCGGCCTTCTTCATATCAATCGAGTTTCAGGAAACCGGCTACCTCGTCGAGCGCCTTTACAAGGTGGCCTATGGCGATGGCACCGGAACATCAACTTTCCCCGCAGCCCATCAATTACCGGTGCCCATCGTCCGACTCAACGAGTTTCTTTCCGACACTCAAAAAATCGGTTTAGGCGTCGTCGTAAATCAGGGCAATTGGCAGCAAATGCTTGAAGACAACAAGCAGGCATTTGCCGCGGAGTTTGTACAACGAGCACGATTCATAGCCGCCTTCCCTGCGTCAATGACCGCCGCGCAGTTCGTAGACAAACTGAATGCAAACGCCGGAAATCCGCTCTCGACCGCAGAGCGTGATCAACTCGTCAATGATCTTTCAACCGGCGCTAAGACGCGGGCGCAAGTGTTGCGAGCTGTAGCCGAAGACCCAGATTTAAAGGCCGCAGAAAAAAATCGCGCCTTTGTTCTCATGCAATTCTTCGGTTATCTGCGGCGCAATCCAAACGATCCGCAGGACACCAACTACAGCGGTTATGACTTCTGGTTAACGAAGCTCGATCAGTTCAACGGAGACTTCATCAAAGCTGAAATGGTGAAGGCGTTCATTACTTCGAATGAGTATCGAAACCGCTTTGGCCCGTAGGAGTTTTTTTTCGGCGGCGCTAACCTTTGTGGTCCTGGTGCTCTGCCTGTGGGGGCGATTCGGTACCGCTACGGGATTGCAAAACGTAAGCGATAGTCGGCCCGAACTTGTACTGCAAACCGGACACGCATTAGGCGTCAATTCCATCGCGTTTTCGCCAGATGGTAATTGGCTGGCGTCTGCGGCCGCCGACAATACGATCATTATCTGGCAAACATCTTCCGGGAGACAGTTACGTGCGCTGAAGGGTCACACCGGTTATGTGCGCACAATCGCTATTAGTCCGGACGGACATTTGCTCGCGTCAGGCAGCAGCGATCGGACCATAAAGATCTGGGACGTTGAGTCGGGTCGTGAGGTCCGTAGCTTCCAAAAACACACTGGTCCGGTTCTGGCGCTTGCTTTCAGTCCAGACGGTCGTTGGCTTGCTTCAGGAAGTGCCGACAACACGATCAAGATCTGGAACTTGACGAGCGACAGTGAACCGAAAACGCTCGCGAAACACACGGCGCCCGTAACTGCATTGTCCTTTAACACGACCGGAACGTTTCTGATTTCTGCTGCGAATACTGAACTGGTTGTCTGGGACGTAAATTCGTGGCAAGCCAAACAGACTTTTCAGCGCCACACCGCACCGCTTACGGCAGTCACGTTTGCGGATCAGAATACTGTCGCTTCAGGAGCGCGTGACGGGTCCTTACTAATCTGGCGAGTTGGTTCGGATCGCGAACGGCTGGCATTGAAGCACAACCCTTCAAGCGTGCTCGCAGTGAAGTTCGTCAATGACTCGTTATTGGCGATTCATGCTGATGGCGGGATTGATACGTGGGATGCGGAAAGAGGCACAGTGAAACGATCTGTCGCCGGTGACAAGAATGCCGAACAGCTTGCGTTTGTTGCTTGCAGCAATGACGGTTCGCTGTTCGCATCAACAACCGGCAGCAGAACTCTTGCTACACACAATCGCGAAACGGGTGAAGTGATACGACGTTTCGAAACGCGAGCCACTGGAATTAACTCGATCGCGACCAGCGCGAATGGACGGTGGTTTGCTTTAGCAGCGAACGACTCTTCGGTCAGATTGTGGCAGGTCGCGACTGGCCGCGAGCTTCCCCGACTGATGGGCCATTCAGGTTATGTCACGACGGTTGCCTTTAGTCCAAACAGTTCGTTGCTGGCCTCTGGAAGCAGAAGTGGTCAGGTAAATATTTGGAATGTTGACAGCGCGCAGCTAGCGTACAGCCTGCCTTCGCATACCAATGGCGTCAACAGCATTGCTTTCAGTTCGGATGGAAAATTTCTTGCGGTTGTTGGTATGGATCCCAAAGTCGAACTATGGGATCTCGAGAAGAAGCAAGGAAGAACCTTCGCCGGACATGCGGCCGAGATCACCAGCGTCGCGTTTGCCGGCGATATGCTCATCTCTGCCGGGCGCGATAAAACAATTCGCATCTGGAATGTAAACACAGGCGCGACTGTTAATTCATGGGAAACACCTGCCGAGATCAATGGAATTTCTGTAAATCCGCAAGGCGATCTGTTGGCAACTGCCGATCTCGATACTACGGTTAGGATCTGGGACATCAAAGCCGGCGCGCTCAAGACCACGCTCACAGGTCACACTGCTGAAGTCTGGTCGGTTGCATTCAGTCCCGATGGAAATTCCCTCGCTTCAGGCAGCGCCGACCACACAACGATCGTTTGGGATCTCAAATCGCCCGGACAGTTTCAGCAATTGAAGCGCGCAACGGACAAGGTGAACACTGTTGCTTACAGCGTGGATGGCAAATGGCTGTTTACAGGAAGCGACGACGGCACGATCGTGTTATGGGAAGCAGCTACTCATGAATCAGTCGTTACACTCGTTTCCCTTCCCGGAAGTGACGACTGGTTAGTTGCGACACCGGACGGACTGTTTGACGGATCACCCAACTCGTGGGAAGCGATGCTCTGGCGATTTGAAGCGGGCACTTTCAAGGTCGTTCCAGTCGAAGCTTATTTCAATGAGTTCTACTATCCGAGCGTCCTGGCTGAAATACTGATGGGTCAGAAACCCAGAGCCATCGAGGACATTGCGCGCAAGGATCGACGACAACCTTCCGTTAATTTGAAGCTCGCCGGCGATTCGGCTTCGCGTAGCCTTAATCTCGAAATTACGTTGAGCGCTGCTGCTCCGGACAAAGATCATCGCGCGTATGGCGGTGCGAAGGACGTGCGGTTATTTCGCAATGGTCTACTCGTGAAAGCATGGACCGGTGACGTAATCAAAAACGGCACCTCAACGACTATTCAGGCCACGGTGCCGATTGTTGCCGGAGAAAACAAGTTCACCGCGTACGCATTCAATGGCGACAACGTCAAGAGTTCTGACGCCAACCTCGTCGTAACCGGTCCTGACAACTTAAAAAGGAAAGGAACTGCTTACCTCTTGATGATCGGAGTCGAGGTGTATGACAACCCTGAATACAACCTTCGGTACTCCGCGGCTGACGTTGCTGAAATGGCAGCACAGTTGAAAGCACAACAAGAGCGGCTCGGGCAATACGATCCGATCGTTCCCATCGCACTAATAAATGCTGAAGCCACCAAGGCAAACATACTGTTGGCGCTCAACCGGCTAGCCGGCAACAATACTGGGCCTCTACCGGCCAATGCTCCGATAGCGCTAACGAAAATCAAGCCGGCTCAACCCGAAGATGCAGTGGTTGTGTATTTCTCAGGACATGGCGTCGCGGCGCATAATCACTTCTACCTCATACCGCACGACATGGGCTACAAAGGTGCGCGCAAAGCGCTCGATCAAAACGCACTGGAGAAACTGCTAGTTCACGGAGTATCAGATGATGAGTTGGAAACAGCGCTTCAGCCTCTCGACGCAAATCAATTGTTACTCGTCATCGATGCGTGTTATTCAGGTCAAGCGATTGAGTCCACGGAAAAGCGCCATGGTCCCATGAACACGAAGGGTTTGGCACAGCTCGCTTATGAGAAAGGTATTTACGTATTGACCGCGTCCCAGAACATGGAAGTCGCATTTGAGGCTGAGGCGTTCAAACACAGTTACCTTGCCCATGCCCTCATTCAGGAAGGATTGGAGGCGGGACTCGCCGATGAAAATGGGGACGGCAGTATTTTTTTAGAAGAGTGGTTTAACTACGCAAGCAGCCGAGTGCCGCAGCTCAGAAAACAGATTCTCAAAAGCAAGGAACTGGTGGAAGAAGAAGCTGACGAACAGAAAGTCCAAACACCACGGGTTTTTTACACGCGCGATGAAGGCGCAAAGACATTTTTGGTAGGTCGCCGACTCGCGGCGAACTGAACGTATGAGTTCCTTTGACGATTTCATGGGTGGGGCTGAAACGATGAAGCCCAGCATGCCGGCAGCTCCCGAGGCGCCGGATCCTCTGATCGATACGGTCCTCGATGGCCGTTACCAGATTCAGCGCAAACTAGGCCAGGGCGGATTCGGCACGGTCTATCTTGGAGCTGACCAAAAGGTCATCTCACGCAAAATCGTAGTTAAAGTACTGCGCAATAACGAACTCACTGACGATTGGCGCAAAAAGAAATTCCGGCAGGAACTCGAAGCACTCGCACGAATCGATCATCCGAGTGTTGTTGGCGTTTTAGACTCCGGCGAGACCCCGCAAGGCTCTCCATACATCGTCATGCAATACATTGATGGAGTAAGTCTGCGCACACTGCTTACTGCTGACGGCATGCCTTTCGAGAGAGTTGCGAATTTAATCAAGCAGGTTGGTAAAGCATTGAGCGCCGCACACGAGGCCGGGATTCTTCATCGGGATCTGAAACCTGAAAACATCATGGTCCAGACGAAGGAAGACGACGAATACGTGAAGGTGATCGATTTCGGAGTCGCCAAAGTACGGAATTCGATTGTCGATACGTCAACAGCGAAGGACGTCGCCGTAGGCACGATTGCTTACATGTCTCCCGAACAACTAAATGCGCAGCCGGTGATTCCGCAGAGTGATGTGTACGCAATGGCGGTCATAGCCTATGAGATGTTGACTGGCAAGAGGCCGACAAATCCTGAGTCCGCGTATCAACTGCTGGAGATGCAACGCTCGGGCGTTCGCGTTAAGCCTTCTGATCTTAGACCGAATCTCCCCGCGCAAGCTGAGCAGATTGTTCTGAGAGGACTCTCTTTCGACCCGAAAGACCGTTATGCGCGGGCCCGTGAGTTTGGCGAACTCCTGTCTGATGCGTTGTTGACGGACGACGAGCAAACTTTGCAGCCGGCGCAAGCACGACAACGAGCGAGGAACGAATCAAATGGGAAACCTGACTTACAGACTGCGCATGTTCTGTTTGTAGATATTGTCGCTTACTCACGATTAGTAATTGATGAGCAGGCGAGGCAGTTACAACAGCTTCAGAAATCGGTTTCGGCGACTTCTGAATGTATGAGCGCAATGAATAGAAACGAGTTAATCGCATTGCCGACAGGTGACGGCATGGCGCTCGTCTTCTTCGATGATCCTGAATCTCCGGTCAGATGTGCGGTCGAACTCAGTCGCGCACTGCGAGCCTTTCCCGAAATCAATTTGCGAATGGGCGTTCATAGCGGGTTGGTATATCGAGTTGCCGACATCAAGAACAATATGAACGTGGCAGGCGGTGGCATCAATACCGCACAACGCGTCATGGATTGTGGCGACGGCGGTCATATCCTCCTATCGAAACGCGTTGCTGATGATTTGGGCCAGCTCGCTCGCTGGTCTCCATACCTCTACGACTTGGGCAACTGTGAAGTTAAACATGGCGTTGTCGTGCACGTGTTCAATCTTTATGGTGACGACTTCGGTAATGCCGATGTCCCCTCGAAGTTTCGCAGGCCGCAACCGCGCAGACATAAGAACTGGTTCATAGTGCCGGCTGGAATAGCAGCATTGCTGCTCGTTGCGGTGTTATCTGGCTACTGGTACACGCATCGTCAGCCAGTAACGCCGCCCGTTAATAGCACCGCGAACAATGGTCCAGTCACGCCAGTTCCTGAGAGATCTTTTACTTATTCGCTTACTTATCAAAAGATGCGAAATCAGAAGCCGGATAGCGAACTACGTCAGTCCGCCGGCAACGACATCTTCGGAAACGGTTGGAGATTTCAATTCAATCTCACTCCTAACGACGCCGGCACGTTATACCTGTTGAATGTTGGGCCGGGAAAAGATCAGGCTCAGGAGTATGACATTCTTTTCCCATTACCGGGTGTCGGAAAGTCCAACCCGAACATTTCGGCAAATCAGGCATTCAAATCTAATTGGGCGCGTTTTGTCGACAAAAAGGGCGTTGAGCGGATCTTGATAATTTGGTCGACAAAACCGATCGATGAGTTGGACTCGATCTTTGCTCATGCCGCGAAGTTCACTAACGGCGTCATCACGAGTCCGGAAGAGATTGCCAAAGTGCAGAAGTACCGCGATTCACAAAACACAACGGTGATTCCCGACAAGGACAAGAAGCAGACTCTTGTCAAAGGAGCTGGTGAAATCCTGGTAAGTGTTGTCGAACTGACTCATGAAGCTAACTAACGGAGACGATAATGACTGCCATCACTGCGCGCAGATCCGTACTCATCACAGCCACATTGCTGGCATTGCTCGTTCCGCTTGCCGTTAAATCGCAGGACGATGATTCCAAAGCAATCAAGGCCGAGGTGTTTTTAAATAAGCGGCCGACGAAAGCAACACGCAGTTCAGCGCGATACAAACCCGTCGCAAAAGCGAAGACCGCAAATCCAACAACACCACCTGACGGAACAGTCGCTGCCGAGATGGGCCTGACGATTTGGAGATACCGGCAGGCAAAGAGTGTAGATAAAAAAGAATTGGTTGAGGAAGATGAGGGTCAGGAGTGGATTCTTGAACGAATCACCGAAGACACGCTGCTTGTACCCGGGCAAAAGATCAGATTGAGTTTTGAATCGTTGTCCCGGAAGGGTTACTTGTACGTAATCGATCGCGAGGAGTATGCCGATGGTACCTTCGGTGATCCACGACTCATGTTTCCGACTCAGAGATCGATTGATCGCAATCAAGTTGAACCCGGCCGGCCGATTTATATTCCCTCAGCGACCGGAAAGTTTCGAATCAAACCAAGCGCCGGTGAAAAAGTTCATGTCGCCGAATCGCTGACAGTCATTGTTTCCGCGAAGCCGTTGATTGATGAGGGTGAATTGAGGAACGACGCGATTAAACTTCAACCTGTGCAGTTCAATGAATGGCTAAAACGCTGGCAGACGGTTCCGACCAAATTTGAGATGGATGGAGGTGCCGGAATGGCTCTCACATCCGTCGAACATTCAGCGGCGAACCTCGACTCACCATTACTTTCGCAAGGCGATCCGGGTCCACAAACAATTTACCAACTGCTCGCCAAACCTGATGATCCACTCCTGATTATTTTGCCCTTGAGATTCGCTCGCTAGCGGTTCGATACGAAAGGCGCAGCTTTACGAACATCGAATCGGTCGACTTGAGACTCGGGCGGTAGAACAGGAGTTGTGGGGCGGGCGCGGCCGCCGTCAGTGCGCGCGTGCGCGACTCTTTCTCTTCCTTGGTCCAGGTCTGGCCGGCCGTTGACATCTCGAGACGGCCCACGCCCGAACCCCAAATCTTTTCCCAACTCGCAACCTGCCTCTCACTCAACTTCTGCGCTTTGTCAGTAACCTGCACGCCTTCAAGCGGAGTCGGCGTTACGAGCACGCTCACCACTTCCGCAACGTGATCCGGACGGCTCTTTCGCATCGTGAAATACGGCGGCGCATCATCCTGCGTTGGAATCTCGAGTAACCGTCCAACGCTGACTTCGTTGTTACCACCGGACGTGCGCGTCGTGGGGAAGATCAAGTAAGGCTCGCCCAACGAACCGTCCGCATACTGCTCGCGATCGATCACATACAGATAACCGTCGCGCACTGCTTCGACACTGATGCGCAGTCGATCGCCTTGCGAGAGTTTGGTCGTTGAAGAGATCCGTTCCGGCAACCATTCAGTGGTTGAGTTGTCGTCGTGAACTATGAGCCGTTCGCCCGCATCCGCGGGCTTCGCCGGGCGAAGACGCCAAATGGTAACGCCGACAACTGTGTCGGGAGCCACGTTGTCGACGGGCACATTTGGCGTTGCTACGCGGTAGCGTCCGCCCGGCCGGCGCCGGCTCGCCGCAGACTTATTTGCCGCCGGAATGATGAAGGCGGTGTCCCAAAGTTTTCGCGTGGTTTCGTCTGCTTTTTGGGCCGTCGCCAAAAAAGAAGCAGACACTGTAAGGACCAGCAGCAAGAGAACACTCGTGAGTATTTTCATTTCCATTCTCCTTGAATCACGAACGGAGCCCAGTAATAAGGCGACTGCCATTGCGGCGTGCGCAGCATTTCGACCTGCGCGGAACGTAGAGCAGCGGCGGGCGTTTTGTTGTTGCGCAACATCCCGGCATAAAGATGTTGCATCAACGACGCCGTTGCTTGGTCGTTAACGTTCCACAAACTGACAATGACACGACGCGCGCCGGCGTACATGAATCCGCGCGTCAGACCTTCGAGACCTTCGCCCTGCACGTCTTTTCCAAGTCCCGTTTCACACGCGCTCAGCACAACCAGTTCAGCCGGCAGTTTCAGGTTGTAAACGTCATGCGTGCGCAGGAACCCGTCCTGCGGCTTGCCTTGCTCGTCGTAAAGCGACAGCACGATCGCCGAGAGACCGGCGCGGGTCGTGTCGAGATAACCGTGAGTAGCGAAGTGAACGTAACGATATTTACTCAACTCGCCACTCGTTGCGATCTCGCGATTGGCGCGGAAGTCGAGCGCTTTGAGGTTCGATCCTCTGCGCGCGACGGCGAGGATCTGATCGGCTTCCCAACGCGTGAACGGCAGACGCGGAATTGAGAGTTGACCGCTATTCGCACTTGCGTTTGCGGGAACGTGTTCGAGTGTCCTCGTGGATTGCGCCGCGCCTGCCTCGAGGCCTTTCGCGAGCCGAGGATCGTTTGTGGAAAAGACGGGATCGGCGATGACGGCGAGCGTTTTCGGCGCTAACGCACGATTCGCCAGGTTCTGTCGTTGAACCGCCAGTGAAGAAGCGGAAGGAACACTTACGATTTCGTGATCCACGATTAGCGGTCGATGCTCCGGCAACGGCAACGCCGCAAATGGAACGTACTGCAACACTCCATCGGCAACAATAACCAAACGCTTGTTCTGCAAACCTGCCGCAGCGGGCGCGAGAATCAGGCGACTCAGATCCGCCGCCGACTGCTGAAACTGAGTATCAGCCTGTGCGATCCGTACCGTGCGTTGCGCCGGAGTTTCCAACGACTTGGAAACACTACGCGCGCCGAGCGATTGGTAAACGTGTTCCGCGAGCTTCTGGATCTCGTCCTGCTTCGGCAGCACATAACTCTTCAACGAATCGATCCCAACGACCCAGAGGTAACTGTGTTCGCTTCCGAGCGAGTATTCGAGCAACAACGTTTCCGGATCGAGTTGCTGCTGAATCTCTTTCAGACCGAGCGGCTGCGGCTGCGTCAACGCCGCATACTGCGGGCTGCTCTGACGAATCGACGCCTGCACTTGCTGATACTGATCCTCCAGCGCGCTGATCTCGCGCTGCAATGTCGCAAGTTGTTCACCGCTACTCTTGCGCGTCCGGAGTTGCATCTCACGCTGCGCTTTGGCGTTTAGGTCCCGCGTGAGCTCACGTTCCTTATCCAGCAAGTTCGCATCGACGCCGCGGCGGATGTCGATACGCGATTCGTTCAGTTGCTCCAACAAGCTGCGCGCCCGGCCGCGTTCACTGGCTTGCAATGCCTCAGCGTCATAGCCGTGCGCCGGATCGGCGGCGTGCTGTTGCATCAGGACATCGACGTAGAACTCAAACGCGTCTTCCACGGTCGCGCGATACGACGCGCGCAATTGTGAACTGCCCGAACGAGCCCGTACCGTCTCGATCAGTTTGATCGACTCATCAATCTGTTTGCGTGCTTCAGCGAGGTTGCCACGCTTTTGTTCAACTCTGGCCGTACCTTCCAAAACCATCGCCGCGCTGCGCGGATCGCCGATGCTGCGAAACGTTGCAAGCGCCTGGTTGAACTGTTCGAGCGCCTTAGCGGGTTGGCCCAACTTACTATAAACATCGCCGAGTTTCGCGCGCGCCAGTGCTTCGCGACGCACGTTACCGACAGTCACTTGAATCTGAATCGCTTGTTGGTGGTAATCGATCGCCTTTTCATACTGGCCGGCGGCTGAATAAGCCTCGCCCATTTCGTCGAGTGTTTCCGCTTCCTGAGCGCGATTGCCCGTTGCGCGTTGCAGCGCCTGCGCCTGGTTGTAATAGCTGAGCGCCTTGTCGTTCTGATCCAGACGGCTGTAGACACGACCGATGTTCAGCAGCGTATAGGCTTCTGAATTTTTATTGCCGGTCGCGCGAAACAACGGCAGCGATTGCTGCAAATAGTCGAGCGCCTTTTGGTATTCGCCGGAGAGGTCGTACGCGATGCCGATGTTGTTGAGTGTCACTGCCTGATTCTGTTTGTCGTCGATTTCCGTAAAAATCGGCAGTGCCTGACTGTAGAGATCGAGTGCCTTCTGCCACTCAGCGATATCGCTGTAGATTTTTCCCATGCTGGCGAGCGCCGAACCTTCCGCGAGGCGCCAGCCGCCCTCGCGCGCTAACTTCAAGGCGTGCTCGTGGTGAGCCAACGCCTTGGTGACGTCGCCGAGTATGTCGAGCATGCCGGCGATCCACGTTTCAGTTCCGGCCTGGAAACGTTTGTCGTTCAGTTCAGTTGCGATGGCCAGCGCTTGATTGAAGCAATCGAGAGCTTTGGGAAATTCGTTCAGCGGGTAATCCGCCACACCCATCAACTGCAACGTCATTCCCGTGCGGTACTTGTCACCGGCGGCGCGGAACAAAGGCAATGCCTGTTCGTATTTCGCGATCGCGGCGCGCTTCGCAGCCGCGTTCTGCTCAGACGCCAATTTCTCTCCCTCGTCAAACGCGACGAGTCCAACAGCGTGTCCCTTATCGACCTCCGTAGCCGCGCGCACTGCGACGACGTGAATGCGATAACTCCCGGCTGGAGCTTTAGCGTTTGGTGAACGCACTTCGACGCGGTATTCCCCCGTTTGCGCGGCAACAAACAGAACCGATTCTGATCCGTAACGACCATTCGGACTATCGCAGGAAGTCAATTGCTTACCGTCGGGTGCGAATGACGCCGCGATTACGTCAATGCCGTTCTGCTCGACAGTCGCGTGCAGAAACTGTCCGGCCGTGAGCGTGACACGATAGGAGTGGCTCTCACCGCCCTTGAGTTCCCGTTCTAGATCGGAGAGCGCTGGCAGTTCGTTCGTGGTCTGCGCATGCGCGTGCGAGGCACCGATCAAGAGTGCGATCGAGAAATGCAGGAGAAGTTGAGGAAGTCGGGTTTTCATGATGGTTGTCGGGGTGGCCCCGCACTCGTGCCACCCCGATACTGAGGTTAGGCGGACGCAGATGCGACAGTTTCGAGACCGCCACCGGCTTGTGCGGTGAAAGTCCCGCCTTCGTCCGTATCATCGGGACCGAAGCTGTGCCAATCTCCGTGTGCCTTCATTTCCTTCGCATGAAAGTTGGTTTTCAGCACCCAGATCTTGTCGGCCATTTTGAATTCGAAATACATGCCTCCCTTGATCGAGTTTCCCTTCTCCACCCCGTCCTGCTCGAAAAACATGTAATCGCCGGCGGATCCTTCCGGCGAGAAGAAACACTCCAGGAGTTCGTTGGTAATCTTGGTGCCGTCCGTCAGCCGGACTTCCTTAATCGTGATCTGTTCCAGCGGAAGGATCTTGTCATCATCAGCGTCGTTTTTTCTACTGTCATCTGCGTAGTCAATTTTGTCACTGCTCATTTGAGTTCCTCCTCAGTAAGGCTGCTCGGGGTTTCACACATTCCGTACGGTATATGTGCTGGGCTTGCGAGCGGGGCTGGAGCCTTCGGTAAGGCTTCGCTGTCGTCGCACTGTTCAACTATTAACGCGAGAACTATTCAGGAAAACCACCAACTCCGACCGCTGCCGGACGTCGTTTGGGCACCGCGCTAGAGAGGGAAAGCTAAATCCTGGAAGAGCCCCTGATGTCTGAATGGCCGGGATCATATGCCTGCCGCGCAGTCAGGTCAATGAGTCTCATCTCGAGACTTTTTTTCGCGCGGCAATAGAGGAATTTTGTCTCGGACGTAGTGCCTTGGTTCAACGCCGCAGGCGTTAACTAATTTCAGCCCGGGGTTGGAGCTTCGACAACCCCGGGACCAAATGGAGGTTTGTTTCCAACGCTGAAAGTGTTAGCCAATACATACTCCCTGGCTAACGCCTTCAGCGTTACATGGTTCTGATTCTCCTACCCAGGTTGTACCAAGCCTGGGGCTGAAATTAGTCAACGCCTTTGGCGTTTGAAGCAGGGCACTGCTGTCCTGCGGCAGACAAATTTAGCCTTGCGCTGGATCGCACTCGTCAATTAAGTTGCGCAAACCAGGATCGAGATGCAAACAGTTCAGACAGAAGAACTACCGAGCGGTGCGCCCGCAAACGGCGCGAACACCAGTCTCTGGCAACGCACTTGCGCCGCTCTCTTCAAGCCAGTCGACATTTCATTTCTCGTCTTCTTCCGCATCGTCTTCGGCGGCATCATGCTGTGGGAAGTCTATCGTTACTTCACGCACAACTGGATCGCCCGCTACTACATTGAACCTGCTGTCACGTTCACTTACTACGGGTTTAGTTGGGTGAGGCCGTGGCCCGGACGCGGCATGTACATTCACTTCTTTGTGCTCGGCCTGGCGGCTGCTTGTGTGATGGTGGGATTACTTTATCGCCTGGCCACGCCGATCTTTTTTCTCACGTTCACCTACTGTTTTCTACTCGACCAAACGCGTTACCTGAATCACCTGTACCTGATTTGTCTGATCAGTTTTCTGATGTGCTTTCTTCCGGCCGAACGCGCTTTCTCCGTCGATGCGTTGCTACGCAAGAAGATTCGTTCAGAAGTAGTTCCGGCATGGACGTTGTGGGTGTTGCGGGCACAAGTCGGCATTCCGTATTTCTTCGGCGGGATTGCCAAACTCAACAGCGATTGGATACGTGGCGGCGAGCCGATGCGGATCTGGTTACGTCCTTTGACGCGAATGCCGGCGTTGGGCCATGTCTTCGGCAATGAATGGGTCGTTTACAGTTTCGTGTTTGGCGGTGTGATGCTCGACCTTTTCGTCGTGCCGCTGCTGCTGTGGCGACGCACACGGCCATTCGCATTCGCAGCGGCGATTCTGTTCAATCTCATCAACGCCGTCATCTTCGATATCGGGATCTTTCCGTGGTTGATGCTGGGCGCTCTGCTAATTTTCTTTCCGCCTGATCTAATGGGACGTTTCGCGCGGGCGTTTATGGCCTCAGGAAAGCCGGTTGACGAAGACGAGGAATCGCCAGCCTCGTTACCATCCGCAACAGTTGCAGAAACTGCGCCCTCGTTTCGCTCGCAAAGATTAGTTATTGGACTGCTCGCAGCTTACTTTGGTATCCAACTCATTTTGCCGCTTCGGCATTATCTCTATCCGGGCGATGTAAGTTGGACCGAAGAAGGCCATAATTTTTCGTGGCACATGAAGCTGCGGACAAAGGTCGGCGACGCAGTCTTTACAGTTACGCATCCTGGCAGCGGACAAACCTGGACCATCACTCCGAAAGACTATCTGGCATCGCATCAGTTGATGAAGACGATTACGAAACCGGAACTGCTCGTGATCTTCTCTCACTATCTGGCCGAAGAGAAGAAGCGTCAGGGTTACGATAATGTTGAAGTGCGTGCTCGCGTAATGGTTTCTCTTAATGGCCGCGAACCGCAGTTGCTGATCGATCCGGACGTGGACCTGGCGAAAGAAGAGATCGGCTTGTTGCCTGCGCGCTGGATCGTGCCGCTGACGACGCCGCTCGCAACGCGATCGGATCAGTGATGTTCGAGTCGTATTGGGTAGACAAGTATCCGATCGGCGCTCTTCAACGTGGTGACGGTGTCGCTTTTTTCGCTGCTTGGTTTCGTTTCTGAGTGCGCGGTGATAAGGCTCTGAATAGCCTTATTTTGTGCCGTGTCCGTAACGCGTCCTCCGGTTTCCGCGCTCGCAAATTTTTTCAACGCTTCCAACTCGGGCACCTCGTCTTTCGCAAAGATCAGCCACACACGTTCCACCCCCTGCTCGCTGTCGAACCGGAACCAGGTTTCTTGTGGGATTTGTAATTCGTTGCCGACCGCCAGGAACGACGAGCCCTTGTTCGCGGTCGGCGATGGGAAAAGAACGACGAATTCCGTGGTGGGTGAACCAACTGAGCTGGTTGCAGAATTCTCGCGCGGTCCTTCATTCAGCACATAGAGGTGCCCGGCTTGCGGACTACGAACGTTGAGCTGGATCTCATCTTTGCTTTCGAAGTTGATCTCGCCGGCGAGCGTGTAGATTTTCTGTTTTCCTTCTCTCGTCTGACGAACCGTGATCCAGTAGGTCAGCATTCGTTCGGGGACCGAACCAGTACTCGTAGTTGTCGCGGGAACAGCCGATCGCGTACTCGAGCGACGCCAGATGTTCACGGCAAAAATCGCAATCGTCACCAGCACCATCGCCGCGAGCGCAAGCAACAACGCGCGGCTTTTCTGCGGCGGACGGCCCGTCTCTCCCTTCCTTTCAACAACGCCATCCAACTCACGCCGCAAACTCCGCAGATCGATCAGCATGTCCTTTGCTGTCTGATACCGTTCGTCGACAGTCTTCGCCATCGCTTTGCGGACGATCCGTTGCAACTCTACGGGTACTGATCCCGCAACCGTCGCGGTCAAAGGCGGCGGCTCGTTCTCGATGATCTTTACCAGCGTGTGACTCGTGGTTGGCCCACTAAATGGCATCACGCCAGTCAGCATCTCGTAAAGAATTACACCTGTGCTCCAGATGTCGGTCCGTTCATCGACCCGGCGCGCCTGCGCCTGTTCCGGCGACATGTAGTTGATCGTGCCCATCAGCGTGCCGGGCGCCGTCTTCATCTCGGTCGCTGCTTCGAGATCGGAATTGTGATCGGTCGCTAATGTGGCTCTTTTCTCGGCGACTTTCGCCAAACCAAAATCGAGCACTTTCACGACGCGATCACGCCGGCGAATCATCACGTTCTCCGGCTTGATGTCGCGATGAATGATGCGTGCTTCGTGCGCGGCATCGAGCGCTGCGAGTATTTGAATCGCGATGTCGAGAATCTCGGGCAGCTTCAACTGCTTGCCACGCAGATACTGGCGCAACGTTTCACCGTCGATATATTCCGTCGCCAGAAACGTCAGGCCACCAATCTCCCCAAACTCGAAGATCGTGAGAATGTTTGGCTGATTCAACGACGAAGCGACTTTCGCTTCCTGATGAAAACGCTGCATGCGACGTCTATCCGACGACACGTCTCGCGACAACACCTTCAAGGCGACCGTCCGATCGAGACGCGAGTCGCGCGCGCGATAAACTTCGCCCATGCCGCCGGCGCCGAGCGGATTGAGAATCAGGTAAGAGCCAAACTGCTGTCCTTTATTTAGCGTGGGTTCGTGCTCTTCCACTTCGTCGCTCAGCAACGGCGCGTTGTGTTCGATTGCCTGCCCGCCGATGAAGTCCTCCTCACGCGCCTGCTGGTGCGAAGCAATCAGCTTCTCAACTTCCGAACGCAGCGACTCGTCGTCGCCACACTTCTCCGCCACGTATTGCTGACGCGCATCATTATCGAGCGAGATAGCCGATTTGAAGATCTGGCTGATTTGTTGCCAGCGTTCGGGGGTCAATTGGCGGAGCTTTCGGAGAGTTGTTGATAGAGCCACGCGCGCGCCATGTTCCAATCGCGCGTGACGGTGTTTTCAGAAACGTGCAACACGCCCGCGATCTCTTCGTTGTTCAAGCCGCCGAAGTAACGCAACTCGACTACCTGACTGCGACGCGGGTCCATCTCAGCCAGCGTTTTCAATGCTTCATCAAGGCGAATCAGGTCGCGACCAACACCGCTTGTCACTCCGGCCGCTTCGTCGAGCGAAACCTTCTGCGCGCCGCCACCACGCTTCGCGTATGCGTGGCGACGCGCGTGGTCAATCAATATGCGACGCATGATCTGCGCGGAAATGGCGAAGAAGTGTGAACGGTTGGCCCAATGCACGTTCTTCTGATCGACGAGGCGAACGTAAGCCTCGTTGATCAAAGCAGTGGTTTGGAGAGTATGGCCTGGTCGTTCCCGGTTCATGTAGCGGCGCGCGAGCCGGTGCAGCTCGTCGTAAACCAGCGGATACAACTCGTCGAGCGCGGACTGGTTTCCGTCGCTCCATTCAGCGAGTAGCTCTGTGATCTCGTGCTGCTTTTGTGTGCGTCTCAATCGATAGCTACATCAGCCTTGAACTATGTGATGTCGCCCGGCTTGCGCAACATTTTGTTCACTTCACCAACGTGTAGCTCTTCTTCCGCGATCATCCGGCGAGCGTACTCGTCGAGCAATACTGAGCGATCATGCACCAGTTCCAACAGTTGTTTATAAAGAGCGAGTCCCGCGAGTTCCGCTTCAAGGGATTCGTTGAGGATATCGTTGATGCCGTGTTTGTGCGTTTCGAGAAGGGCGCCGATCTTGAGTGATGGATGTTCGCCGAAATGCGTCACGAGCTCCCCCGCCTCGTTAGCGTGCGTCAGACAGATGTTCGCTTCGTTGCGCAACCAACTCACGATCGGAATCCGGTTGTGACCAAAGACCATCAGCGAGTAATGCGTATAACGCACGACTCCCGCGAGTTCGGCTTCCATGATCTGATTCAAGAGCTTGACCGCCGCAGTCTTATCAAAATGTTCTTCCATAGTCCCTCCTTAAAACCGCAGTGACAGACAACTGAGCCCGCCATCCATCTTCTCAAACTCCGACATCTCTAATTCGATCGTTTTGTAATTCAGTTCCTGAAGACGTTGTCTTATTTCGGGAAAACCGGCCGCGATCAGCAGTCGACCGTTTAGAAACAAACAGTTCGCGGCATAAGCTTCCGTCGCGCTTACACGAACCAGGTTGTAGCCGGACAACTGTTCGGAGTCCTTCAACTCATCGACGGCCAGGATTCGATTGTCGCCGAGGCACGCGATCCCCGTCTTTAAGTGCAAGATATTACTCAGCCCGCGAATGTCGATCAAAGTCGAAGTGTAGCCAAACTCGGCCAGGAATCCCGCTAGTTGTTGTCCGCCTGCTTCGTTGGTGCGGCCGGAAATACCGATGAAAAACCTGTCGCCGGCTTTGCAAACGTCGCCACCGTCGAGTGTGCCGGGCTCGCGTATCTCGCGGACTCGCGCGAACCACGCACCCAGCACTTCCTTCATCTCGTCAATCTCGCCCAACCTGCTCGACTCGCCGGGACGAGTGATCACGGCTCCGTGTTGCGTCAATACGGCAGTGTCTTCAACAAACGTCGAATCAGGATATCTCGCGTCCGCCGCCAGGTGCGTGAGACTAACACCACAGTCTTCCAGCGCGCGGCAATAAGCTGCATGTTGCTCGAGTGCGAGCGTGTAGTTTGGCTTACCGAGAAGGCTGCCAGTTTGCCCATCCGCAAAATTACGACTCGGTGGCCTGACGATCGCATTTGCAATCAAGTTCGTACTCAATGAACCTTTCCCATCATTCGTTTGATCGTAGGCGTGAACAGACCCAGAATAGCCGCTGAAACGAGCAGTCCGATCGCGATGCCGCCGTAAAGTATCGCTAGTCTCCATGGATTATCGGAGACAAAGAAACCTGAAAGATAACCGGCCAACTTGTTGCCGAACGACGCCGCCAGAAACCAGATGCCCAACATGACCCCGACGAGCTTTGGCGGGGCGAGTTTTGTCACGGTGCTCAGTCCGACCGGACTCAGACACATCTCTCCGCACACCGCAAAAAAGTAGAGACCAACCAGCCACAAAACACTCACCTTGCCGTCGCTGGTAAACAACGACGCGGGAACCAGCAGCAGAAACGCGAAACTGATAAATGCGAGTCCGAACGCAAATTTAGCCGGACTCGACGGCTGCTTTTCGCCCATTCGCAACCACAGCCACGAGAATACCGGCGCCAGAATGATCACGAACGTTCCCGTCAACGACTGAAGAAACGGCGCGGGAAAACTGATCCCGAAGAGCTGAGTGTTCACGAGCTTGTCGGCGAATAAGTTCAAGCTCGCGCCCTTCTGCTCGTACGCGCCCCAGAACAAAATCGTAAACAGAAAGAAGATTACGATCGCGCCGATGCGTTTCCAGTCATCACGCGTCAAAGGTTGGCGCGAAGCGACGTCGTCAGGTTTGTTTTTCGCGGCCTTCTTCAGCCTGTTGCCGACGTCCTTGAGATCATTCTGATTTAACAGGTAAATGATGAGGCCCAACACCATCCCGACACCCGCAGCACCAAAGCCGTAGTGCCAGCTCAAGTTGGGATCGTGGCCGAGCCACGCCAAAAAACTTTTGAAGGTTACGCCCTTTGCCAGATAACCGACAGCAATGCCCGCCAACACCGAACCGAGATTTATTCCCATGTAGAAGATCGAAAAGCCGCTGTCGCGTCGCGGATCGTTCCGGTCGTAAAGACCACCGACCATCGCGCTGATGTTTGGCTTCAAAAGGCCGGTGCCGATCGAGATCAGGATGAGTCCGAGATAGAACGTCGTCATCGAGCGAAACACCATTGAGAAATGACCGGCAGCGATGATGAGACCACCAAGGAAAACGGCAAGGCGCGCGCCGGTCAGATAGTCGGCGATCAGTCCACCAGGCACGGCCGTCAGGTAAACGGACATGGTGTAGGTGCCGTAAATCGCGGCGGCGTCCTTGACGGTGAAACCGAGTCCGCCTTGGGCGGCGGTCGCGGTCATATAGAGGATGAGGATCGATCGCATCCCGTAGTAACTGAAACGCTCCCACAGCTCAGTGAAAAAGAGCGTGCCGAGCCCGCGTGGCTGCCCAAGCAAACCAGTGGTTCCAGCGATTCTTGCTTCTTCCAACTCAGTGGTTAGAACGGCTTCGTTGGTCATAAATGGGCCGCAATATAGCCGCAGCGGCGGCAAACTTCAAACGATTTCCGGGCATCTATCCGTGCAAACCTGTGTCATGAATAAACCTGCCCTACTAATACTGTTCAGTCTCCTCCTTTTTCCTGCGGTTCTTAACGCGCAATCAGGACGCAACCGCACTACTAAACCAGCGACCGATACCAAAACCGAAAAGAGCGATGCCACCGACTCAGGTGTTAACGAGTCGAAGATCAACGCGGGCGGCGAAACAATCGAAGGCGACGTGATTCGTACCGACACTGCGCTCGTCACAGTTCCCGTCACCGTTCTCGATCGCAGCGGCCGTTATGTGCCGCTCCTGCACCGCGAAGACTTTCGCCTCATGGAAAACGGTGTGGAACAGAAGATCGCATACTTCGCGGCTACCGACTCGCCGTTTACCGTCGTGTTGCTGATCGATACCAGTGGTTCGACTCACTTTCGCCTCGACGACATTCAAAACGCGGCGATCGATTTCGTCGGCAAGCTGAAGGACAACGACAGCGTGATGGTGATGTCGTTTGACGATCGTATCGAGGTGCAGTGCAAAGCGACGAACGATCGTGACGAGATTCGCCGCGCCATCAAACGAACGCGCACTGGTGGCGGCACGCGCCTCTACGACGCCGTCGACGACATCCTCAAGAAACAACTCTCCACCATCACAGGACGTAAAGCCGTCGTGCTCTTCACTGACGGTGTCGACACAACGAGCCATCGCGCTTCATACGACAGCACGATCCGTATGGCCGAAGAATCAGACGCGCCTATCTATGCGGTTGATTACGACACTTCGGGAACCGGCTCAATCTATGGCGGCGGCGGAATACCTGTGCCTGGCGGACGCGGCGGAATCATTTTCGGTTCGCCATTCCCACGCGGGGGTGGCGGCGGCGGCATCGGCGATTACAAACGTGCGGTCAGGTACCTACACGCGTTGTCAGACACGACAGGCGGACGTTTCTACAGCGGCGACTCGATGTTCGGCATCGGCCAGGCGTTCACCTGGATCGCAGAAGAGCTCGGGCGGCAATACAGTTTGGGTTACTACCCGAGTGCGGCAGGCCAGGCTGGTGAACGTCGTCAGATTAAGGTGAAAGTGACCGAGCCGGAATTGGCCGTGAAGTCGCGCGATAGTTACATCTATACAGGCTCACAAAAAGGCGCGAAGAGTACAAATTACTCAGACGGCCGTTGAGCGTCGCAGAAGGGCGCGAGAGACGCGAGGTGATTTTGTAGCGCCTCGGCTCCCGTGATCTCGTATGGTTGTTGCGGCGCGATCACGATCTCGAGCGAGCGCCTTCGGAACTTCCCACAGAATTCATTCGCCACTTCGAGCTGTCCTTTGCGACGCGCTTTGCAGAAGCGGCACTGTTTCGTTGCTTCGTCGGAGACGACGCCGTTAATGATCAACTTCCGCAGCGGTACTTTCAGCTTATCAAGCGCCTTCGCGAGATCGATCGTCTCTTCCAAACTCATCCGCTCCGGAATCGCCACGCCGATAAACTCACACGTCTCTGGGTCCGTAAGAAGGGCTAGCACGCGTTTGATACTTTTCGACAACGTGACCAGTTCTTCTGCGACTTCGGTTGCGCGCACAACGTTCTGATACTTCAGCAGCAGCTTCATGAACGTTCGGATCCAGGAGAGTGCGACTTCCGGTAGTTCGAGGAAACGGATCAAGTGTCCGGTCGGAGCAGTGTCGAGAATGATCGTGTCGTAGCGATTTTCGTCGAGGAGTTCGCTGATTGTCCCGAGTGCGGCGATTTCGTCGATGCCCGGCGGCGTAAGTTCGACGAGCTCACGCATCGCTTCGCGATCGAATTGGATCTCCATGCCGGAACGGCCTGACAAAGACGTGAAGAGATCGTCAGTCCAGGTTCGATAGCGCTGCTTTAACTCCTCAAACCACTTGCCGGGATCGATCTCCATCGCGTCGAGATTCTTGTGGCCCGCGACGCCTTTCTTCAGTTCGCCGATCTGCTCGGCGAAGCTGTCGGATAGAGAATGCGCGGGGTCAGTCGAGAAGATAAGCACTTTAGGTTTGGGATCGTCTTTCGTGAGGCCGAGCGCGTACGAAGCCGCCGACGTCGTTTTCCCAACGCCGCCCTTCCCGCCAAAGATCACGATCTTTTTTATTTGGGCGCTCTCCAAATCTTCGATCCTATTTTCGTTAACTGGTCTAACCCGCGAACCTCTTCCGCCAACAGCGGCACCTCGTGAGTTTTCAGCTCCGTAAACGTCTTCGCGATCTCTTTCAACCATGGCCGCTGCGTCTTAACGCGCGCGCGGCAATACACGCAACCCGCATGTTCCTGCTCGACGCGATTCACAATCAGGTCCCGCACCGGCACGCCCTCGCGACGCAATAACTCCCAATAACGTTCCGTCTCGCGCACACTCATCGCCTCGGGAATCGTAACCAGCGTGAAGTTCGTTTGCTCGGGATCGTAAAGCATCTTGCGAACGGCCTCGATCCGCACCGTCAAATCCTGGAGAAACAGATCGACTTCATCTGCCGCGACTCGCCGTCTCGCGAAGTGCTCGATCATGTAACGGTGCTTCTCTCCCATGCGATCGAGCGCATGGACCATGCGCGTGAACACTTCCGGCAAACGTAACAACCGCGAAGTGTGTCCAGACGGCGCCGTATCGACCACGATATGCGCATACTTCCGTTCACGGTCCAACTCGCTCAACTCAAACAACGACATCACCTCGTCGAGTCCCGGCAACGAGAGGTTCAGTAACTCGTTGATATCTGATTCGTCGAGCAGCGTGCCGCGCTCAGCAATTTCGGCGAGTACCTTGCCGTGCGCCGTACGAAAGCGTTCGAGCGCGAGCGCCGCGTCCATCTCGTAGGCGATCAGTTTTGCGCCGTTATTTTCAGCGACCTTGACCAGGCGATTACCGACCTTCACGCCGAGACTATCCGACAGCGAATGCGCCGGGTCAGTCGAGAAAAGCAGGATGGATTCGTTTTTGGTGAGGGTCTTGAGAAGAAAGAGCGCGGTGGCGGATGCAGCGGTGGTCTTTCCAACCCCACCCTTGCCACCAAAGAATAGATATCGCTTCACCCGAAACTTTGACAGGATTTACAGAGTTAACAGGATTTCCCGACGGAAAACCTCTTAACGGTTAAGGCAATCTTGTTCATTCTGGAATCTTGTCCTAACGTTCGCCGAAGCCGCCCGGTTCGTCGCCGCCGACTTCGATCACAAAACTCGATGAATCCGCAGTGTGCGCCGTTGCTTCGTGCAGCAGATCGAGTTGACGCGCCTTGATCGCACGCAAGCGCGCGAACAGTTCCGCTTCGCGCACTTTGAAATCCTCGTCCGAGATCTCTTCCAACTCGTAACGCATCTGCAAATCAAGCAACTGGTCCTTGATCACGGAGTCGTCGTTCAACTCCTGGTCGGCCATCTTCTGCACCTGGCCCAGGATGAACTTGAACCCGTTAACGGGCGCCATCAGTAGATCGTCGATAAGAAACATTACTAACTCGCTACTGCCTCGGTCGCGCCTTCTCCGCGCTCGAGCTTCAAACGGATATGCACGAAGTTATACGGCGGCCACGGTCCCGTATACTTAAACGACAACTTTCCTTCATACTTCGCGGCAATCTCTTTCACTTTCTGATCGAACTCTGCTTCGCGATCGCGCTCAATCAAAAACGCCGCATTCATGATCATGCGATCGCCGATCGGCTTGTTCGCACGCGATGCGACGGCCGTGTCACGCAACTGCGAGTAGACTTCGCGAATGTACGCATCAGCCTGATCAGTCAGGGCTGTCTCGATCAAACGTCCCAACTGCATGCGCGCGAAGTAAGTCGAACCCGTCGTGCGCGACGTGATCTGTTCTTTCAGGTGCCGGATCTCGTCATCTTTATCTTCGAGCTCGGCGGTGACCTTGTCGCGGTCCCAATTCACCTTCAGACCAAACTCGACCTTGCCTTCCATCTTCGCCAGCACGTCGCGCAGCGCGTCGTACGTACCGCGAATCAATTCGACGATGTCATCCTCGGTGCGGAACAGCGCGCCGAACGCCATCGGTAACACCGTAAATTCGCGCATCACCGTCTCGTTCACCTGCTCGTGTGCAAACACATTCTCGCGCGTCGGGTCGTAAACGACGAGCGGAGTGTGCGAAACGACGGCCGCGAGCCCTTTATGATGAACGGTGTAAACGTCGTCACCGCGTGCGCCGATACCCATCGGGCCGAACGAACGCGGTTCGCCGGTTTCGATGATGCAGTAAACGTACTTTCCTTCAGGCACTGTTTCGACAGTGGGGGGTTGTTCTTCTTTACTCATGGACTTTTTCGGGTATTCGCGGCGGGCTGTTCGCCGCGTTACGGCCCGCAGGGAACCGAGATGGAATTACGGGCAAATGATAAACAGATAAACGCCGCGCAGCAAGCTTTGTTGACTGAATTCAAAACATAACTTTACCGCTGCGGGTAAAAGCGGATGGTTGTGATGCAGGACGCTCAAACCGATACCTCCAAAATGCGCCGATAACGCGAAGCACGCTGGCATGAACGTTGCTCCCTAAGCAGATGATTCCCGATACGGTTTCTACAAAGGAGACTTCGACCATGCTTTGGACGATTGTGGTGATTTTGTTGGTGCTGTGGCTGCTAGGGCTAATCGGCCATATTGGCGGCGGCTTGATTCACCTGCTTCTCGTTGTCGCAGTGGTGGTTGTGATCATCAATCTGGTAAGCGGCCGCCGAGCGGTTTAGGCCGTTGCCCTACGCTGATGTGAGGTCGCTGTTGGCCGGGCCTTGATAGACTCGGCCATCAGCGCGGTACTTCGATCCGTGGCACGGACAATCCCAGGTATTCTCCGTTGAGTTCCATGCAACGACGCAGCCGAGGTGTGGACAAACTGCTGATAGCTTGTGGACCGTTCCACCTTCGTCACGATACACGGCAAGCTTCGATAAACCTTCGCGCATAATCGCGCCACTGCCGGGTTTCAACTCTTCGATTGACTTGATCTCACCGGCCGTGACGTAGTCCGCAAACTGCTCGGCGACGTTGATGTTCTCGCTCGCGTACTCGCCCAACGCACGAAACGTGATCCGCGAAGGACTATAGAGATCTGCCCACGGGTTTTTCCGACCCTGAAGCAGATCGGTCAGCAACATGCCGGCGATCGTCCCGTGCGTCATTCCCTGACCGGAATCGCCAGTGGCGATGTAGACGTTCTCGTCGTCGAGCGGATTGCGACCGATGAACGCGATTCCGTCCACGGGCTCCATCACTTGTCCCGACCAGCGAAAATCGACTTCGCTAACCCGCGGCCAGCGCTCGCGCGTCCAGTTCTCGAGGTGTCCGAAACGTTCAGCACCATTGTTTGCCTGGCCTGTTTTGTGATCTTCGCCGCCGACGATCAAGATTTCATAACGATCATTGTTCTTGTCACTTTGCAATCGCACGTAGTGATAGGGATCGGCAGTGTCCCAGTACAACGCGCGTGTCACCGAACCTTTCGGCACGCGCATGCCGATCACGTAAGTCACATAAGGCGCCTGTTTCGTGTGAATCGCAACACGATCGTTTACCGGCGAGTTCGTTGCCACAACGATGTCATCACACCTGACTGTCGCGCCGAGATTTGTCTCGACCGTCGCTTCGTCTCTGCCCGTGATTTTCGTCGCGTGCGTCTCGCTGAAGATCCGTCCACCGAGGCGTAGAACAGCGCGCGTCAATCCCGTGAGATAGTCGAGCGGGTGGAATTGCGCCTGCCGTGGAAAGCGCAGTGCGGGACCAGTGTTGAATTCAAGCGGCGCGCGGTCGACTAATCGCACTTCAACCAGACCCGCGCGATGACACGCGCCTAGTTCGTCTTTCAAAATTTCTATCGACTCGTTCGGTGGTACGAACAGGTAACCATCTACTCTTTGAAAGCCACAGTCGATCTCCTCTTCGCGGGCAATCATTTCGACTTTGTTGATCGCCGCAGTGTGACTCTCGGCAAGCAAGCGTGCACCATCGGCGCCGTGCAGCTTCTCCATCTCGGCAAAACGATCGTCATAAGCGTTCGTCAGATGGGCAGTCGTACGACCCGTCATGCCGCCGCCGATCGCACCGTCATCGACGACCACCACTGACCTGCCTTCTTTTGCGAGCAGATAAGCGGTGGTCATTCCAGCAATGCCGGCCCCAATAATACAAACGTCAGTACGGATGTTCTCTCGCAGCCGTGACTGGATCGGCGTATTGGCTGTCGCCATCCAGACTGACTGGGTAGTTTGAGCATCGTCCTTCATGGCCGTCCCTATCACTTGGAGGGGGCCGAAATGTTTACGTCGACTTTCTTGTTACCGCTGAACCAGCGGCCGCCAAAAACAAACAGCGCCGCGACCACGATGATCACGAAGATCACAAGAACCGCCACTACACCTGTGCTGCCACTACCATTGTCTGCCATCTTTTTTGTTCCTCCTCAATATGTGGAAATTATCCGGCTGTAGTTTCACCGCCTAACAAAGTCAAAACTTCTCCGGTTACATAGCTGGAATCGATCTCAGAAGCGAAATAAACGTAAGCTGGGGCTATCTCTTCGGGTTGCGCCGGGCGCTTCAACGGCGTGTCGGCGCCAAACTCGGCTACATCTTTTGCTTTCTTGTCGGATGGATTCAGCGGCGTCCAGACTGGACCAGGCGCGACGCAGTTCACGCGAATGCCACGTTCGACCAAATTCTGCGCGAGCGATTTCGTAAACGCGTGAATCGCGCCTTTTGTCGACGCGTAGTCAAGCAGCTCTTTACTGCCTTCGAGACCCGTGATCGATCCGGTGTTGACGATCGCGCTGCCTTCCGCGAGATGCGGTAACGCCGCCTTCGTCATGTGGAAGTAGCCGTAAATGTTTGTCTTGAACGTCTGGTCCCACTGTTCTTCAGTTACCTCTTCCAAACTTTCTTTCCCTTTCGAGGCGCTTTTACGCACAGTCTTATTCTTACGGCTTGCCAATCTCGCCACCTATTCTTCATTCACAAGTTCGCAATTCCATTTAGCAAATCGCGATCCTTTGTCGAGTTTTGAGCAAATGCGGCGAAAGATTTCACGCTTGTCACGCGCGGATCCTGGCATCGAGCTTGCGCGCGCTTAGAAAAGTGACTGGATTTGAAGCAGAGGTGGTTGGGAACTAAACAATGCAGAGGACACGCTGTACAGAAAATTTACACTCTGTCGCGACCCTTCTCATTGCTGAGTTGTCGCAATCGTCGAAAGTAGTCGTTGAGCATTCGCGCATGACAGATCAAACACATCTGTTCAGGAGTCTCGGTGTTGCTCGATCTGATCATGGCGCCGCACCACGTGCAGACAACGTCATACGCGGGCTTCGAATTCTTTTTGGCTTCAGAATCTATGTTTCGGCTCACACAAAGAAACTAGACAAATTTCGTTCCAGCTTTTGCACACACACCGACATCAATGACCAATCTTGAACGACTTGAGCACATTGGAATCAAACGACTAGGCACTCCGAAGAGTGGCTTTCGCTACCGGCCCGCGAACGGTCGTTTCACGAAAGCCGATCTCGATCGAATTCAAGCACTCAAGATCCCACCCGCCTGGACTGACGTCTTTATCAACCCGGCCGAGAAGGGCCGGTTGCAGGCGATCGGGAAAGACTCGGCGGGACGTTGGCAGTACCTCTACCACGCCGAGCACCGCAAGCTTCAGGAGATGCGAAAGTTCAAACGCCTGGGAAAGTTTGCGAAGTCGTTGCCGAAGTTGCGCGCGACGATTTCGCGGCACCTGCGACAGCCCGGTCTTGGTCGTGAACGTGTGCTGGCCGCGCTTCTGCGGGTATTGTCGACGTGCTACATGCGGCCGGGGAGTCAATCGTATGCGAGTGAGCACGGCAGCTACGGTATTGCGACACTGCGTCGTAAACATGTGACGGTAAAAGGCGATTTGATTGAGTTTGATTTCCCCGGCAAGTGGGGCGTGCGACAGCGGCGGCAACTTCGCGATCGCCAGGTGGCGCGGGTAGTTCGCGAGACGATGAGATTGCCGGGCTTCAACGTGTTTAAGTTCGAGAACGAAGAAGGCAAGATCGTTAATGTTACTGGACAGCAAATCAATTCCTACATCAAAGAGATCATGGGCGGAAGTTTCAGCGCGAAAGACTTTCGCACGTGGGCGGGAACGCTTGTTTGCGCCTGCGCACTCGCGCGCGAAGGAGTAGACATGCCGGAGGAGTCAACGTTGCGCACGCAAGCGCGCGTACGCAAGCGACGAATCGTAACGGCGATCAAAGAGACGGCGGAAGTGTTGGGCAACACACCGGCGGTTTGTCGCAGCTCTTACGTCTGCCCTGAGGTGATCAACGAGTTTGAGAAAGGCAAAGTGATCGATAGCTGTTCGGGTAAGCTCGAGGATCTTGTATCGTTCCGTGGCCTAAAACTTCATCAAGCTGAGCGTGCGTTGCTGAAGTTTCTCTCGCGTAACGGCAAGCCAAAAAGAACTGCTAAGCGCACGCAAGCGGTGGCAAGTGGCACTTAGGTTGCCGAACTACGCACGCGAGTTAAGTTTTGTTCGGATATCGATCAAGCAGGAGAAACTTGAATGCAAGGTCCACTAAGAGGGTTACTGGCAGGCGCGGCGGCGTGGAAATTTGGCGGCGGATGTATTTCAACGATCCTGATTTTTATCATCGTATTCTGGTTACTCGGCTACGTTCGTTGTTAATTAGATCAGTAAGTTTCACCAACTAACAACCAACTCTTCCGCTTCCTGCCACACAGGAAGATTTGGCCGGATTGCGCAGCGATGGAGTTGCTGCGGAGACGCCAGCAGAATTCCGGCGCCGACGGCAACCGTCGTGATCGGATCTTCGGGAATAAACGCCCGCAGCTTCAGATCCATTTGTAAACGATCTTTGATTCCCTTGAGCAACGCACCACCACCAGTCACAATCACGCCCGAATAGAAAATATCCGCAATCGCTTCGGGTTGTGCCTCCTCAATCACCCTTTGCACTCCGGAGACGATTTCACTCAACACTGGTTCGAGTGCCTCACGAACTTCCTCCGCATTGATATGTACCGCGCACGCCGAGCCATCACTCAACTGCTTCCCGATGATCTTCACTTTTCGTTCGCCGGCGGGAATCGCGTCACCCAACACGCCCATCTCTTTCTTCAACGTCTCCGCCGTACTCTCTCCGATTTGCAAACAGTAGTTGGACCGCACGTAATCGCGAATGCTCTCGTCCATCGCGTTGCCGGCCGCGTTCAGACTCATCGAATTCACAACGCCGCCTGACGCCACGATTGCAACGTTCGTCGTGCCGCCGCCGATATCAACCACGAGATGTGCACGCTCGTCATCAAACGCCAGTCCGGCACCGAATCCAGCAGCCAAACCTTCATCCACGAGATCGATGCGACTGCCGCCCGCCTCATGCACTGCATCGCGCACTGAACGTTGCTCAACCGCAGTTGCCGAACCGGGAATACCGACGACGACGTGCGCGCGCCGGTAACCATCAGTCACGCTGCCGATGAACGACCGCAGCATTTTCTTCGTGACTTCGTAATTGAAGATCGTGCCCGAGCGAATGGGCCGGTGAACTTCGATACCGCGCGGCTCACGTCCGAGCAGCCGCAGCGCCTGATAACCCACAGACACAACCTCGCCGTCGTAACGATCGATAGCCACAACGGAAGGCTGATTCAACACGACTCCACGGTCGGGTCGATAAATGAGCGTGTTGACCGTACCCAGGTCCACAGCTAGTTCGTTCTTAAAAAACTTTTCGATTAACTTCACGACGACGTTCCTCCTCCAAAAACGGCAGGATCCAGGAAGCAAGCGAGTTGACTTTCGAGCGGCAAGTCGTATGCCCGAACGAAAGATCGATTCAGTGGCGGGGGATGTCTTGTAAGTAGGAAAGAGTTATTGGAGGTCCGGTTCCACGCCCGTATGACATTTGTGCGTTGCGCGGATTGAGGCGTACGAGTTTAACGCGTTCAGGATGACTTAAACGCCGCCGCGAGCTGCCGCAGATCGGCCAAAAGAGCATCACCGAGGTCAATTCTGACCACGCGGCGGCCCCGCTTCTGCAAAGCGCGATAGTCGCCGAGAGCCTGAGCTTCTTTGAGCACGCTGAATGAGTAAGCCTCGCCGGGAACGGAAAAGTCGACGCCGTCTTTCGCGCCGATTTGGAAAAAGACCCCGCTGTTTGGGCCACCTTTATGAAGCTGCCCGGTGGAGTGCAGGAACCGCGGACCGAATCCGACAGTCGTCGCGCAATGCGTGCTGTCCCGCAGGTAGGTCCGGATGTCTTCGAGTGTGCGATCGAGATCCGGCGTTTCTTCCACGTAAACGAGAAACGCGATGTAGTCGCCGGGTTTGACGGCGGCAAGTTGCGACTTGACGGCGTCATTCAGCGACGTTTCCGGAGTCGTATCCGGTAGCTTCCCGTTTTTCGTGAACTCCGCCAGCAGTTCTTTGGTGGCGTCCTTCGCCTCCTGCACGTTCGGCTGGTCGAAGGGATTGATGCCAAGTCGCCAACCGGCGCAAGCAGTCGCAAATTCCCATGTGAAAAACTCGGCGCCAAGCTCGTAAAGACTCGTCAGGTTCCGTTGAATAACCGGATGACCCACGTTGGCAAACGCACCAAGGTCAGAACTCGCATCCGCAAGAGAGATGACGACGAACACGCGATCGTCGCCGTAGACCGACGGGTCACCAAGTCTTTCGCCGACGATGGGAACGATTCCCTTGCCCTGTTTGCCGGTGCTTTCGGCGATGAGCTGTTCGATCCACAATCCGAGCGTTTCCAATTGCGGATCGATAACGAAGGTGAGCTTGTCGCGGCCGGCGTTGGCACACTCGCCGATTGCCACACCAAGCTGCAACGCCTCTTCGTAATTCGGTTTGAAATCGAGCAGCTTGCGAATCTTCAAACCCATCAACGCCGCCGGCACCATGCCGAAGTAGGACAGCGCTGAGTAGCGGCCACCGATGTCCGGCTGATTCAAAAAAATGCGTCTGAAGCCGTGACTCTTCGCTGTCTCTACGAGCGGCGTTCCGGGATCAGTAATCGCGACGAAATTCTCCCCGGACTTCACTCGGTCGTACCAGAACTTAAAGAAGACATTCGGCTCCGTCGTCGTCCCCGACTTCGAAGCGATCACAAACAAACATTTCTTGGCGTCGATCCGCTCGACGAATGAAGCGAGCACGTCAGGATCCGTCGAGTCCAGCACCAGCAACTCCGGAAATCCAGCCTGGTGTCCGAACGTCCGCGCCAACATTTCCGGACACAACGATGAACCGCCCATGCCGCAGACCATCACGTGTCGAAACTTATGTCGCACCTCTTCCGCAAATTCCGACAGCTCATCAACCACGCCACGCATTTCTTCAGCGACGGTGAGCCAGCCGAGCGAGTTGTCAATCATCTTGGCCACGGAACTATCGCTGGTCCAAACAGAAGCGCGTTTTGCGAGTATCTGTTGGGCGATGTTTTCGGTCTGGGCTTGATTGAGTGCGTTATGAATGCGAATGGCAAGCGGCTCGGGAAAAATTTCCGCGTAGTTCATGATTAGGTCCAACCCTCGACTTTTAGAGTGTGCGCGATCAGTGTAACATCGACTCATGATGAGCAATACCAAGCAGGCGTTGATCGTCGTCGACGTGCAAAATGATTTCTGTCCCGGTGGAAGTCTCGCGGTGCCGCACGGCGATGAAGTGGTCGCGCCATTGAACAGGTTGATCGATGAGTTTCTCCAACGCGGCGATCCGGTTTACAAGAGCCGCGACTGGCATCCGCGTTCCACGAAACATTTCGCAGCTTACGGCGGTACCTGGCCGGTGCACTGCGTGCAGAACACTCGCGGCGCGCAGTTTCACCCTGCGTTGCGCGACGATCCGCGAATCAAAGTTGTTTCCAAAGGTATGGGCGACGAGGACGGTTACTCCGCGTTTGATGAAACCGGTCTGGCATCGGATCTAAAGAAAGCCGGCATTCAGGAGCTGGTTGTCGGTGGACTGGCGACGGATTATTGCGTCAAGAACACCGTGCTCGACGCGCTCGGAAAGGGATTCAAAGTCAAAGCAGTGACAGACGCGATGCGCCCGGTCGAGTTACAGCCCGGCGATGGCGACCGAGCCATCGAACAGATGCGCGCGGCAGGCGCGGAAATAGTATCCACCGCCGAGACGGATTAGCCACACAGATTAGAGCCGCTGTAGTCGACCACTAGTTGTCTCATGGCCACCCTGAACATCGATCGTTACCATGCGGCGATGGGCGATGCGTCGTTCAAAGACGTCACACGCCTGCACGATCAATCACTCAGCGACGCCGAAGCAACCTTCTACGTCACGCAACGCAAACTCGATTTCGCGCCCTGTTTAGGTCACGAACGACTGATTCGCTTGCTCATCGACAGCCAGATCGATCGACCGCGCCTGCGTTTTCTCGAACAGGACCGCGGCGGTTTGCAACTCTTCGCCAAAGCAATCGAAGACATTCAGTTCGTCGGTAAAATTCGTGCAGTGCGACCGGGCACGATCGTGTTTGCGCAGGAACCGTTCGCAGACATCACCGGTGCGTTCGGTATGACGCAGGCGCAGGAGATCAAATTTGAGCACGCGTTTGATCTGCCGATGACGACTGCGAGTCTGGCGATGCAATTTCGCATGGCGGCCGGCGACAAGCGTTGGCTGTCAGACTTCTCGTTGCGTCGTAACGGCGACATCGAACGCGCGGTCGACATCGCTGTTTACGCTTTCATCGGCGGCTTCAACGACACTTCGAATCTCGAGGCCGCGTTCCGTCTGGACATTCCCGCCGTTGGCACCGAAGCGCACTACTGGCAACAGGCTTACATCGAGTACATGTACGAACCGGAAATCGAGCCGCGCACGGGCAAGCCCAAACATTTCGAACAGGTCGCGTTTGAACGCTGGCTCGATGCGAACCCGAATGGCACGACGTTGCTGCTCGACACGATCGACGTTTACATGGGCGCGATTCATGCTGCAATGGCCGCGACGTCAACCGATGCGCGCCGTCGTGCGTTTAAGGGTTTTCGCGTCGACTCCGGCAATCTTGCCGCGTTGGGCCAATGGTGCATGGAATTCTTCGCGGCCAATGGCTTGACGGGATTGCGCGCAAATCTCACCGGCGATCTCGACGTCGAACGAGTGAAAGAGATCGTCGAGAAGTTTCCGGACGTCGTCGGGTTCGGTATCGGCACAAAGTTATCGAGCGAGGTGCGCGCTGTGGCCGGCGTCATCTTCAAACAGTGTCTCATCAACGATCAGCCGACACTGAAAGCCTCGAACTCGGAAGAGAAGATCACGCTGCCGGGACGAATGCAGTTGTTTCGGGGCAGCGACGCCGAAGGCAATTACGTCGGGGATGTAATCGGGCTCGATAAGGAAAGGGTCGACATTCCCGGCGCGGTTTACGTTGAACCGCTGCTGGTTCCGTTCTGGGAAAACGGACAACACTCGGCGATTCCTTCAATTTGGAAACAGAAAGTTTTTGTCGAAGAGCAGCGCAAGCGTTTTCGCGACCTCGACAACTATCCGCGGCAACTGAGCGACAGGCTGCGCCAACTGCGCGACGAACTCGTCGCACGAATGCGCAAGGACGATTCCGGCTGGCAATCGATTCTGAACATGCCCGAAAGGAACAACCATGAGCGCGATTGAGAAAGCAACGAAGTCGAACGTGCGAGAGCTTGTTTCGCCTGAAGAGTGGCAAGTCCGCGTGGATCTCGCGGCCGCGTATCGTCTGGTCGCGGCGTACGGTTGGGACGATCTCGTTTTCACGCACATCTCGGCGCGCGTGCCCGGGCCGGAGCATCACTTTCTCATTAATCCTTACGGCATGATGTTCGAGGAGATCACAGCGTCGAGCCTGGTGAAGGTGGATCTGAGCGGCCGGATCGTGATGGAGTCGGACTATCACATCAATCCCGCGGGCTTCACGATCCACAGCGCCGTCCACGCCGCGCGCGAAGACGCGTTGTGCGTAATGCACCTCCACACCGATTACGGCATTGCTGTTTCCGCGCAGGAGCAGGGACTGCTTCCGATCTCGCAGCAGTCAACTTTTGTGCTCGCTTCGCTTGGCTACCACAACTACGAAGGCCTCGCGCTCAACGACGAAGAGAAGCCGCGGCTCGTCGCAGACCTCGGCACCAAGACGTTTCTGATTTTGCGGAATCATGGTCTGCTGACGGTCGGCGTGAGTGTGGCGGATGCGTTTCTGTCGATGTTTCTGTTGGAGCGTGCGTGCCGGATTCAGATCCTCGCGCAGTCAGGCGGCAGCAAATTGATCACTATCTCCGACGACATTCTTGCTGAAATTCCCGCCCAGGAAAAGATTGTCACCAAAGGCGGACCCAGCAGACTGGTGTGGCCGGGTCTGCTGCGCAAGCTCGACAGAATGAATGCGAATTATCGGGATTAGTCGCCGGCAGCGTCGGTCGTTTGTTCGGTTGTAGCTTCAGGCGCTGGCCGGCGGCGCGGTCGTTTGAAACGTTCGACAATGACTTGCGAGATTCCCGCCGTAGTTGCTGCCAGCTTTCGCCAGCGTGCAGTCGCGCGCAAATCGTCCAACAACGAATAGACTACCGGCGTCGCGATTAACGTCAGCAACAGCGACAACGACTGTCCACCGATAACCACGATCGCGATCGAACGCCGTTCCTCAGCACCGGGTCCGGTTCCCAACGCCAGCGGCAACATGCCGGCGACGAGCGCGAGTGTCGTCATCAGAATTGGTCGCAGACGATCGCGATTGCCCTGCATGATCGCTTCGGCACGTTCCATTCCCTTCGCGCGCAAACTGTTCATGTGATCGATCTGTAGAATCGCGTTCTTCTTCACCACGCCGAACAAGACCAGCACGCCGAGCGCAGAGTAAAGATTCAACGTACCGCCCGTGGCCCACAACGAAAGCAGCGCAAACGGCACCGACAGCGGCAAACTCAAAAGAATCGTCACCGGGTGCACAACGCTTTCAAACTGGGACGCCAGGATCATGTACATGAAGATGATCGAGAGGATGAAGGCCCAGATAAACTCGGTAAATGTTTTCTCCAACTCACGCGCCCGGCCCGATACGCTGGTCGTGTACGCAACCGGCAGATTCATCTCGGCCACTGCGCCGCGCATCGCGTCGATACGATCCGCCAGCGCATAACCCGGCGCAATCGACGCCCGCAGCGAAACCTGGCGCTCGCGATCGAGACGATCGATTCGCGAAGGGCTGGTGTCGCGTTTGATGTTTACGAGGTTGTCAAGACGGACGAGTCCACTGTTCGCGCCGGACGTGCCGCGCGACGAAGGCACATACAAACGACTAATCGTGGCCGCGTCACTGCGATCCTTATCGGTAAGACGCAACTCTACATCGTAGTCCTCATTGGTGCTTTCATCGCGGAAGCGGGACGCGCGTTCTTCGCCGCCGACCATTAAACGCAAGCTCGTGGCGATGTCAGACGTACTGACGCCGAGATCGGCAGCGCGATCGCGATTGATCATCACGCGCAGTTCGGGCTTGTTGAGTTTCAGCGTCGTATCGGCATCGACGATACCGCCGAGTTTCGCCGATCGGTCCATCAAATCGTCCGCGTAGCCGGCAAGGGCAACGATGTCTGGTCCACGAATCACGAAATCGATGTCCTGGCGGCCGCCGGTGCCGAAATTAAACGACTGTGCATTGCGAACACTGATACGCATCGGCGCGTACTTCTGCAGTTCCTGGCGCACGGCGAGCATAACGTCCTGCTGCGTGTAGTTACCGCGGAACGCGTTGAACGGATTTCCGTTCTTCGTTTCGCGCCACAACTTGCTGATCGAGAAGGTGCGCTCTTCGTGCGGTGCGATGCGGACATACGCGCTACCCTGATTGACGCCGCCCAGAAAACTCCCGCCCGCGGACGACAAAACGAGTGTCACTCCATGCGTGTTGAGAATGTCTTTCTCCATCGCCGTGATCACTTCGTTCATGACCGCGAGATTGGTCCCTTCCGGACCGTTGACGCTGATTTCAAACTCAGCTTCGTCGACGTTGGTCGGAATAAATTCCTGCTTCACTGCGCGATAGAGCGGAATGCTGGTCAACACCGTCGCCAGCGAAACGAGCGCGACCGCAAAACGATGGCGCATCGCAAACGCCAGCATGTGTGAATATCCAGTATCGATCCAACGATAAAAGCCACCTCGCGAACTGGGCGCAGCGTGTCCGCCCTTCGCGTCGTCCACACGAATCAGCCGCGAACTCATCATCGGAGTCAGCGTGAACGACACCAGCAAGCTGACCAGGATGGCGACGGCCGCGGTGATACCAAACTGATAAAGGAACCGGCCCGAAATAGATGACATGAACGAAACGGGCAGGAAGATCACTACGAGCGATAACGTTGTCGCTAGAACAGCGAGGCCGATGTCCTTCGTGGCCTCGCGCGCCGCTTCTTTCGGTTCGATCCGTTTCTCTTCAATGAACCGGAAAATGTTTTCCAGCACTACGATCGCATCGTCGATTACGACGCCGACCATCAACACGAGCGCGAGCATCGTCACGCTGTTCAGCGTGAAGTTGAGCGCGCGCATCATGCCGAACGTCGAGATTACCGAACACGGAATCGCGACCGCTGCGATGAGTGTCGAGCGCCACGAACGCATGAAAATCAAGACCACGAGACTAGCGAGAATACTGCCGAGGATCAGGTGCGTTTCGATCTCGTGCAGCGCCGCCTCGATGTAACGGGATTGGTCGCGAATGACTTCGACCTTAACGTCCGAAGGTAGTTGCGCGTTGATTCGCGGCAGGGCTTCTTTCAGACCCTTGATCACTTCGACCGTATTCGCGCCCGACTGGCGGCGAATGTCGAGTGTTACGGTGGGCACGCCGTTCAGGCGCGACAATGAGCGCTGCTCTTTCGTGCCATCTTCGACCCGGCCGATGTCCCGCAGTCTCACTGGTGCGCCGTTTACGTTTGCGATCACCAGCTCGTTGAACTCGCGCGCATCGGTGAACCGCCCGAGCGTGCGCAAAGTCAGCTCTTCTTTATTGGTCGTTACGTTGCCGCCGGGAACGTCGGCATTCTGGCGCTGAAGGGCGGCCTCAACCTGCGAGATCGATAACTGGTAAGCAGCGAGTCTTTCCGCGTCGATCCAAACGTTGATCGCCCTATCGAGCCCACCAACGACCTGCACTTCACCGACGCCACTGACGCGTTCGAGTTGCACGCGAACGGTTTTATCCGCCAGCTCCGTCAACTCGCGCAGCGAACGATCGGCAGAAAGCGCGAGCGTAACCACCGGTGTGCTGTCGTTATCGAACTTTTGCACCACTGGCGGCGTTGCGTCGTCGGGAAGATCCCGACCCAGTGTGTTAACGCGATCGCGCACGTCCTGCGCGGCTGATTCGAGATTGCGATCGAGCTTGAAGGTGGCGATGACGATGGTCGTTCCCTGTCCCGACACGGAACGCAACTCGCTAATGCCATCGACTGTGTTGATTACTTCTTCGAGTGGTTGGGCAACGAGTGATTCAACTTCTTCGGGCGCCGCGCCCGGCAAGCTGACGCGAACAGAAACTGTAGGCAGGTCGACTGAAGGAAACCGATCCACGCCGAGTTTGAAAAATCCTGCCGTGCCGATGACGACCAACGACAATACGATCATCGACGCAAAGACAGGGCGGCGGATACAAATCTCGGCTAGTTTTTGCATTGCTTAATGACGGGAGTTTAGTCAACCACTTCGACAGCCTGCCCCGATTGCAGGTTGCCCGGATCGACCACCACTTTTTCACCGACGTTCACACCCGATACGATCTCGGTAAATTCGGGACTGCGGCGGCCGGTTGTGATTGGCCGTTCGAGTGCTTTTCCATTCTGCACCACGATAACTTTTTCGATACCTGCAAACGTAACGATTGCGTTGTTCGGCACAGTCACGGCCATCTTCGCATCGTTCGTCACGATCTCCGCGTGCGCGAACGAGCCGGGCCGCAGTGTGCCATTATTCCGCACGTCAGCTTCAACCACGAGCACACGGTTCTGTTCGGCAATGACGGGGCTCAAGCGCATGATCTTTCCGATATAGACGTTGGCATCCCCCTCTACGGTTACACGAACATTTTGACCTGTGTGCACGGTGCGCGATTCGCGCTCCGGAATTTCCGCCCGCAGCCGCAAAGGATCCATTCTGACAATGTTCACGACGGGAGCGCCGGCCGCCAAATACTCGCCCACACTGGATCGTTTCTCCTGGACGACTCCGTCCAACGGCGCGACGACGGAAGTGTCTTTCAACTGCTGTTGGGCCAGCGCGAGCTCCGATTTTCGTTGCGCGAGGATGCCCTGACGATTACGAACTTCCTCGTACGCGTCCTGATAGCGACCTTCGGCGACTTTGAATGCTGAATTCGCTGAGTCGAATTCCGCCTTGGCGATCACGCCCTGTTCGACCAGCCGTGCCGCACGATCGCGATTGAAGCGCGCTTCGTCGTACACGGCGCGGGCCTGGCGGATGGTCGAGGTTTTTTCGGGATCGATGGCGTCGTCTTTTCCTTCGGGTGATAAGCCGAGTCGCGCACGCGCCTGCGCAAGTGCGGCGTCGGCTTGCTGCACACGCAGGCGATAGTCTTCCGGACTAATCTGCGCGATGAGTTGACCCTGTCGCACGACCGAACCGAGGTCTACGGAAATCGCACTCAACCTGCCCGGCACCTTCACACTGACAGTAGTTTGATCGAACGCGGCGAGAGTTCCATTGGCCGTGACTGTTTCACCAAATGGCGTCTCAGCGACAGCCGTCGTCTTAACCTGGCGAGCATCTTTGGCGTCGCTCGGCCGCGCGCCTTGTCGTTGTGAAGCCTGGTAATCGCTCTTACACGAAACGAGCGTGAGCGCGCCCAATACACACAGTAATAGTTTCAGCCAGTTGGACATCCGGTCGAGTTTAACACGCAGGCGGGCCAACTAAATAATGCGCGGTCAGAAGCCCTTGCGGATGAGGTAAGACATTTTAATGAAGACCGTACGGGAGTTGCGGCGGAAGCCGGGAACGATCTGCTGCGTGAACGGATGACGGCTGTCGTAATTCAAGTCGTCGTTATAGCCGGCGTAAAAAGCGGTGCCTGGACTCGGCGTCCAACCAAACAATGCTTGCGATCGCAAGCGCGAGTTGAGTGTGTTGTAGTCAAGAATCAGACGCGCGAACGTCGCTTTAGAGAATTGATACGTGCCGCGCAGTGTCAGGATGTTGATGGCGTAGGCGATGCGATCGGTATCGTAACGTCGCAGCCGTTGAGAGTTGATGCTGAACTGCGCCTGCAGCGTGTTCGTCGGTTGGTAAGTGAGACTTCCGTTGAACTGCAACAGCTTGCCGCGACCGGGATCGAGTGGTGCGCTAACGGTGCAGACTGACGGTCGTTCCTCTTCCGGCTTATCACAATCGCCGGCCGCGACTGCTTGTGCCTTTGCATCGGCGAAATGCAACGCGGCCGGACTCACGCGCGGGTACTTATCGCCGTTGCCGAAGTCGAGATCCAAATGTCCCCACCGTTGCGTGAACTGCGCGTTGAACTGAATTTTCTTGCTGAAATTCGAACCACCGTAAAACGAGAGATGCTGCTTCGCGGACGGACGCTCGTTACTCGGTCCATAAAACGTACAGAGTGGGCGCGCCTGCTTCACGGTCAGGTTCAGATCGAATCCAAACGGATCGCACGGCTTAACTTCGCGCGTTGCTCCAAACTCGTGATCGAACAGACGCTCGTAACCCGGTTCCCACCACGACCCAATGAAACTGTTACGCTGCAATTGCAACTCGACCAAATTCTCGGTCTCCCAGATGTACATCCGCCCTTGCCAGTCGTAATCGACATGATTAGCGGTGTGCACGTGGTAGGAAACGATCTTCTTCTTCGGGTTCGGATCGGAATTGTAGCGCAGCAAGCCGAAGTTGAAATTTGAATTGGTGCGCTGCACGAACCCAACGTCCGTGCGATAGTCCTGCGTGAATCCTTCGCCATAGAGTTCCCAGCCCCAATTGCGACCGTTGCGGTTGTAATCGCCCGAGTAACCAAAACCGTTGCCGGTGCGATAACGGTTGATACCGTCGTTTGGATCGAAGAAGAAGTTTCGCGATGTCGTACCGAGCGTTTGAAAACTGACGGTGGTTAGTTTGTCGAGGCGAAAGCGTCCATCGAGAGCGAACACCTGATTGTGTTTCTCGATGAAGTTGTAACTCGTCGCCAGCATACCGATCGAATTCTCTTTACCGACGTCGCGTTTGAGACGCAGCACGCCGATGTAGGCGTTCTTGTCGACAAATCGTTCGGCGTTGCAGACGGTGTCGGGTTGCGCTCGGCGTAAGTCGAGGCAGGCATTCAAAGCACCGCGATCGTCGGCGTTGAAGTTACCTGGTCCATTGTCACTGGCAACCATCAAGCCGTACGTGTTTCGTCCTTTCTTTCCGGTCGTCTTCACTGCGATGTCCGGATCGACAATCGCACGGGTGTGAACCGCAGTGATCGGCGTTTGAAAAATCTCGATGCCCTCGAGGAAAAACGGCCGCTTCTCCGGAAAGAAGATCGGGAACCGCTGGTTGGCAGTCACTACGAGTTGATCCGCTTCGACCTGCGCGAAATCAGGATTGATCGCGAGGTCGATCGTCGCTGAGGAACTGGGAATGAATTTAGCCGTCAAGCCGAGATCAAGACCGACTGGTTCGTTAACGATGCGGCCGGGATCGAGCGACCGTTGCGTTGACGGCAGCGCTGGTACAAACCGGCTGTTCTGCGACACGGTTAGACCCGGAATCAATTCTATTGTTCGTTCGACCGAGATATCTTCGAGTCCAGTGAGATATCCCTCCTGACTCAGGTTGCTGTCGATACTGCGCGAGAAGGGCATCCACGAATCGAGCTCGTTTTGAAAACGCTTGATGCGACGGAAAAAGTGCGCACCCCAGAGTTTTCCTTTGCCCGCTTCAAAGCGCAGTGACTTGAATGGAATCGCGACCTCGACGTCAAAACCAGTTTCATGAACGATGCCCTTCGACTCCATCAACAGATCGATACTGAAATCTTCGCCGCGTCCTTCGGTAAGCATGCCATCGGCCTGAATGCCGAGCGGATTGAAGAACACCTCGAACGCTTTGCGCTTGTCGTTGAAAGTGTCGAGAAAGAAACCGACGTAATCGTCCTGAAAGATGTTGTCGCGCTTGGCAACGGTGGCGCGCACTTTGTCAGGCTCGTCGGTGGCTTTGAAAGCAATGTAGAGAAACTTTGCGTCGTAGCCGAGCAGCACTTCAGTGGGTTTCGACGGCGGCGTGTTGTCGCCAGGTTGAATCTGGTAGAAGTCTTTCAATACCGCGGCTGTCCGCCAGACTTCTTCATCGAGTTTGCCGTCGATGACGGGTGGTTTATCAAACTTCGGAATGGTTACCGGGTTTGCTTTTTCGGGCGGGAGCGTGAAATTACCTTTAGCAGGAGGCGCTGGCGGTGTACTAGTCGTTTGAGCGTGGGCGCCGATCGCAAACGTGCTCACAAGGAACGCGATGCTCGCCAAAAAGAGGGCTACCTTCAAATCAATTGCGCGGCTTTAGGGTGATCTTGCCTTCGCCCGTCTTCAGTACAAATACGCGGCCACCGTTACCGATCTTCCAGCGCTTCACGCGCGGCGAAGGCGTGACGTCTTCAACCACAGCAAAGCCTTCCTGATTGATGTCTTCGCTCGCGTTGGTTTCGATCGTGAAGCTTGACCCCGCCGGTACGGTTAATGAAATTCCGCCGTCGCCCGTGCGTGCCGAAAGCGCGTTGAAGTTTCCATCGAGTGCAATCGGGCCGTCGCCGGTGCGCGCATCGACTTGTCCGTCAAACTTGCTAATCCCGATCGGGCCGTCGCCGGTGTTGACGTGCAGTTGTCCGCCGCTATTGGTAACGGTGATTGGGCCATCATTGGAACGCAGCGTGATGTCTCCGGTAACGCCGTCAAGAATGAGCGGCCCATCGTCGGACGATACGTGCAGCGTCGTTTGTCTTGGAACGTAAACTTCGAGTTGAACGCTGCCGTTCTCATCGTTCTCGTTGGTGGCATTGATGGAGAGCGTCGATCCCTGTTGCGCTGTTTGGATCGTAATATTTTTCAGACTCTCTTCGTCCTGCGCCCGTTTAGTGGCGGTGTAACGTACCTCGCCTTGATCCCAACCACGAACAGAAATTGGGCCATCGAACGTCGTAATGCTCACGCGTGCCGCGTTGCCGACTGTAAAACTCTTCGTTTCCTGGGCCGTGAATTTCGCACTTGTGTCGGGCTCAACTTTTATACGGTTGATGACTCGCGCTTGCACGCGTGCCTGCGTGCGCGCCTCACGTTGCATCTCTTTTTGCGCTTGTTCGATCTCACGTTGCGCTTCGCGCAACGCTACGTCGACCTGGCGCTGTGCTTCTCTTTGCGCCTCGCGAGTCGCGCGTTCGTTTCGGGCCACGTCCATTTGCATGCGCACGAGATCGTCGTTGGCACGGTCCATCGAACGCGCAACTTCTTCCGCCGTCGCTTCCCCGCTGATCTTATCGGCACTCACGACGGACACGCCGGGACTGACTGTGCGTCCGTCCTGTGCGTGTGTAATCTGGATACCGCCGTTCACGTTCGCTAGCTTGATTCGTGGTCCACCAGTACCGATTTGACCGTCAAGATTGTGACCGACGTATTCGCCGTGTTTGACCTGAATCCCGAAGTCGTTCGAGATCATGCCGTGGACCGTGCCCGCACGAACGGAAGCATTCGCGTCTGACGGAATGATGAGCGTGACGTTGCCGTTGACTGAGCCGAGCGAGATTGCTTTCGACTCGTCGAGTTGTGTGAAAGTCGCTTGTAATGGACCGTTGACGGTCGAAAGTTTTGCTTCGCCCATCAGACCACGCACGGTAACCGGACCATTGATGGATGACGCTTTGACGCTGCCTTCAACGCCATCGATATCGATTGGACCATTGACGAGCTCGATGGACTCGAGTGTCGCTTTGCGGGGAACGGTCAGCGAATATTCGATTATTGCAGGGTTATTGTAACGACCTTCGTCACCACGAAACGTCTGCTGCTCGTCGGGATAATCGGTTTTGATTCTAATGTTCTCTTCAGTGGCCGTGACGTCGATCTTCGCTTCTTCCAAACGCTCGCGGCGATACGCCTTCTTGATCGCATCGACTTGCACCGCGGCACGATCCCAAACCTTGATCTTCACGCCGCCGTTGATGTTCGCGAGATTGACTCGACCCGTCGCTGACAGTGGATAAGTTTGATGAAACTCCTCTGTGATCTGCTCGCCGCCGCCCATCGCCTCGGCGCCCATTGGTACGGCTGGAACCGGACGCACGTCCTGCGGTGCATTTCCTGACTGGCTTGTTGCTACTGCCGTCGTGGTCCCATTCGTGACCAGAGCGACGCTCAGTAAAACTGCTGTAATGAGGAGCTTCTTAACCATTGTTTTCCTATCTCGCTTTTGAATGAATTAGCTGGCACTGCGTAGGTTGATCGTGCGATTGAACGTCCTGAACGTAAAGTCATGACCGTCAGGCGTGACGAACATGAATCGCCGGTTCTTTGCTTTGAGGGCTTTCAACGTCTGGGCGGATTCGAGCGCATCCTTAATGTTCTTTTCGACAATTTCATCGGTCGAGAGCAACACTCTGATCTGGTCTGGATTGTGCGCCGGTCGAACGGCTCGTTTGGCCTTTGGCACTTCACGGGCTGCGGGCACGGCCGGCGGAGCAGGTGGCGCCGGAGCCACTTCAGGAGTCACAACGTCACTGGCGTTAGGTTCGACCGGTGGAGCGGGCAACGGCGGCAGCGCCGTCATAACTGGCGGTGCCGGCGACACTGTCCTGCTGTTCTGGCACGTCTCAACTCGTACGGTCATTTCGTCAGAGGGCGCAAGCGCTTCTTTCCACTGCGCTACCAGCTTGGTAGTTTGCAGCGTCAGATCCTGCACCTGATTCAATTCTTTCATCGAAGTCGTGAACGCCGCCAAACCGACCACCAATAGCAGCAGCACTCGATATGATTTTTTGTCGCTACCCTGATTCGTGTTTTGCATTGCGTCGTCCCCAATTTTAAGGCCGAGAGCGGTAAGTTCCGAATTAACTGGTTCCAACCACCCTCGGCCCTTCTGCGTTGCTCTATAGTTAGAACACCGGACCTTACAAGGATGTGACAATAAAGTTCGTACTAAAATCCGAGATTTTCTGGGGGAAAATCGAGGGAGTTAAAGCTTCTTCAATTGCACTGACCCGCCAAATGATGCGACCACGATCGTCGCATCGCCCGAACCGCAGATCGCTTCGATACGACGCACGAACGGAGCAATGACCGCCGGCCGCTCGATAATGATCGGCCCAGGCCCGACGGTTGGCCCAACTCTCGGCATCGGAGCTTTCGCCGGAGGTGCGGTCTTCATCGCTGGTTTTTCCTTCTCTTTCTCTTTCAACGCCTCTTTTTCTTTCGCCGGCGGCAACTGCGGCTCGCGAACCGGTACCGGTTTCGGCGCAGGCGGCGCAACCCGCGGCGTCGCAGGCGAGGCCGGCTCAGCGAGATACTTCAGCTGAAACTCGGAAACAAGGTCCTGCTTGTCGGAAACTTTGGCGCTCAAACGAAAGGATGCGTTCGGCGGCAGCGCGAGAACCGTTTCGCCAGTCACGTTAGTAAAGGAATAGTAGCCGGACTTAACGAGCGCGCCGCTCAGATTGAGCGCGCCACTGACCGTTTTCGCCAACACTTTCGGCGTCGCGATACCTTCCAGTTGAATGTCGCCGCTGACCGTGCCAACCTCGAATATATCGTCAGCACTTGCCGCACGAACATTCGTCGCCTCAACACCACCACCAGCAGAACTCAAATTCACACGGCCACTCGAGTCTGTTAACAAAATACTGCCGCCAACGCTGCCCGCTTCAACCAACTTTGTGACGTGCTCAATGGTGATGTCACCGTTTTGCGAACCAGCATACGCGGCAGCGACGCCGGAAATACTGATATCGCCGTCACGCGTCTGCGCTTGTACGGTCGCAGCCGCGGGAACGTCCATTTCTACGTCGGCAATGGCCTGGCAATCGAGTTTGGGATTCGCGCGCGAATTCTTATCAATCACCATGACGTCGATGCGAGTCGCGGGACTGGTCGGATCCTTCGGTTTGTCGATGCGGCGAAAGTCGAGCTGATCGGCGTCAGTGGAACGAACGCGAACTTCATGCTTGTCCCAGCCGCGAACGATCAAGGCGCCGGAAGCGACGCACAACGTAATGGTGGCCTGGGGATCAACGGCGATGGTGCGTTCGCCTTTGTGGTCCGGTTGGGGAATTTTTTCTTCGTTATGTGCGGGGGTTAGACCTGCGAGGGAGAGGATGAGGCCGGCAGCCCCGGCTAATAGAAGCAGCTTGTTGATCAACTTGGGGGCCCGGCCTTTCAGTGTGAGCGACCTGCACCAAGACGCGCGTCAGCGATGGTGTTGAGCAAATCTACCTTGCTCTGGTACGCAGCAAACATAAAATCGGCCGTGTCAGGATCGTTCGGATTCTTCTTGGCTGCACTGCGGGTGGCAGCAATAGCGCGATCGACGACTGCGAGGTTGCGCTCATACTCAACCTGCAACGACGGTCTCATCTGTTTCTTGTTTGCTTGAATCGTGGAATCGAGTTTGGCAATTGTTTGGAGGTAAGAACGTTCGCCGGGAAGAAGCTTGACCGGTTCAGCAGTCGGAGTAGCGTTGGTTCTATTCTCTGCCGCAACGTTGGTTCTGTTCACAAACTTCGCGGCCGTAAACTTAACCGGCCTATTCACTACATCCGCTTTTCTATTTGGACCTTGCGCTATAACTCCGTCCGGCTTAATCCCCGTGGAAACAGCCGTCGAATTTGAGGTAGCCCCGGTGTTAGCCGGCTGCACGTCAGGGGTCGTCGTTGTTTGCGCGACTTGCGGCTGTTGCTGCTGCTGCACCGGTGTCGTCCGCAACTTCACCAAACCAAATATCGCCGCGAACGCCAGCACCATCACCAAACTCGCATAACCCAACGTCCGCTGTGTTCCGAAACTGAGCAGGTTCGAGATGAACGCGCCGAATCCCATCCTATCGTGCACCGAGGCGGCACCGATTCGTTGATCCAAAACCGCGGCGTCGATTCGCTCTCGCAGCCGTTCGGTCGGCACGCTGGCTTCAAATTCAGGCGCCAGCGCCGTCATCAACAAGTTGATCTCCTCCTCCATCTCACGCGCTGTCGCGGCGCAAGTGGAGCACGAAGCTAAATGCAACGTTGCGTGCTCAAGCATTTCGCCGGACAACTCACCGTCGAAATAGCTTTGCAGCGTTGCTTCATCCAAACAGCGTTTCATCGCCTGCCTCCGATCTTTCCGTAAACCCTCGCAAACTCTTTTCGTCCGCGTGCCACCAGGCTGCCGACATTGGTTTCTTTCAACGACAGGCTGTTGGCAATCTCGCGGTACGACAGCCCCTGCTGTTTGAGCAGCAGGCAGCTCCGCATCGGCTCCTTTATCTTGTCCAACGCCCGGCGAGCTTCTTCGATTGCCAAACGGCGCTCGTAGTCCTCTTCCGGAGCATCGACATGAAAGCCAGTTTCCGCGGTGCTCTTCTGATACTCGTTGTCGCGCACCATCGAGCGGTTTTGCCCGCGCACGGTGTTTCGCGCAACGTTAAGAGTCACACGCAGCAGCCACGCGCGAAGCAAATCTTCGCCCGGCGTAGCATTGAGATTGCGATAGAGTCGTAAAAAAACTTCCTGCGTCACGTCTTCTGCCAGGGCGGAGTCGCGAACAACAGCCCTGGCCGTTCGAAAAACGGCGCGGTGATGGAGGGTAAACGCTTCGTCGAAACTGAGCGAACTAGTCGCTTCAGTCCCGATGTCGTTAGGCATGGACTCGATCAATGCTCTAGCTTGTCCGTTCACAATCACCGCTCTCTCAACAGTGCAAACACCACTCGGAACTGAGTTGTGGCAAGTTTCTGCTACGAATCCGCCAAGGGATCGCAAAGCCAGTTAACCGAAGGGTTTGGGCGCAATATTCTAGACCCGAATCGCGCCCCACACCAAGGTTAAGAGCAGGTGATCGCGCTGGAAAAACACTGCCAGCGTAAAAACGCACGTTGCCAGCGTTAAAAACGCACATCGCCGGCGTCCAAACGGACGTCGCCGGCGTCCAAACGCCCGAACGCGCTAGCCTGTTTGCGGTCAACGCCGAAGGCGTTCGCTAATTCCAGCCCAGGTTTGGCACAACCTGGGTCAGAAAAATGCAAACGGCTAACGCTGAAAGCGTTGACGAATTAATGGCCGGACTAGCTAACGCCTTCGGCGTTGAACCAAAGGAGGCCCTTTAACCCGGGGTTGTGCCAACCCTGGGCTGAAACTAGCCAACGCCTTCGGCGTTTGTGTTGCGAGACCGGTAATTCGCTTGTTTCGAGAGAGCGGTAATTCTTTTAGTTAGTGTCGCAGGGGAGCGCTGCGTTGCGTTGAACGTGCGCCGGCGCCGGAAAGTTCACCAGTAAGTTCTGATATATAATCGTCCTCCTTTGACTCAGGCGCTCGAAAACAGTGTGTTCATGCGGGCTTGCGCCCGCGAACCCGTGCCTTACACACCAATCTGGTTGATGCGGCAGGCCGGCCGCTACATGCCCGAATATCGAGCGGTCCGCAACAAGACGACTTTTCTGGAACTCTGCAAAAACCCGTCGCTCGCCGCGGAAGTCACTGTCACGGCGGCCGAACGCCTCGGCGTCGACGCCGCGATCATCTTTGCCGACATCCTGCTGATCCTCGAACCGATGGGCGTGGATCTCGAATTCGCTCACGGCGAAGGTCCCGTGATTCACAACCCAGTCCGACAAGCTGCGGATGTAGATCGGCTCCGTCAACTTGAAGACGTAAGCGCGCTGGAGTTTGTTAACGAGGCGATTCGCCAAACGCGCCGGGCGTTGAAACCCGATCTGCCGTTGATCGGCTTCGCAGGCGCGCCGTTTACGCTCGCTTCATACCTGACGGAAGGCGGTGGTTCGAAAAACTACGTTCATACAAAACGATTCATGTACAACGACAGCGGCGCCTGGCACGCGATGATGTCGTTGATCGCCGTGAGTCTTGGGAAGTATTTGAACGCACAGATTGAAGCGGGCGCGCAGGCGGTGCAATTGTTTGACTCTTGGGTGGGCTGTCTGAGTCCTGACGATTACCGCGAGTTTGTGTTGCCCCACACACGCACCGTGATGCAAAACATCAAACCCGGCGTGCCGGTGATTCACTTCGGGACAGGCACGGCAGCACTGCTCGAACTGATGCGCGAAGCCGGCGGCGATGTAATCGGACTCGACTGGCGTGTGCGACTCGATCAGGCATGGGAGCGTGTGGGCCATGACGTGGCCGTGATGGGGAACCTGGATCCTGTGGCCTTATTCAGTGATCGAGAGGTCTTGCTCCTGCAAGCCAAGCGGATTCTGGATCAGGCGGATGAACGTCCGGGTCATATCTTCAATCTCGGCCACGGTATCCTGCCTGACACACCCGTCGAAAACGTGATCGCTTTAGTAGACTACGTGCATGGAGTATGACGCGCTTTTAGTGGTCTCGTTTGGCGGGCCGGAAGGAACGGACGACGTCATTCCCTTCCTCGAAAACGTCCTGCGCGGACGAAACGTGCCACGCGAACGCATGCTCAGCGTCGCGCATCATTACGAGATGTTCGGCGGCGTCAGTCCGATCAATCAACAGAACCGAAATCTCATCGCCGCACTGAAACGAGAGCTCGAACGCAACGGGCCAAACCTTCCGATCTATTGGGGCAATCGCAACTGGCATCCACTGTTACACGGCACGATCCGGCAAATGGCCGCCGACGGAATTCAAAACGCGCTGGCGTTTGTCACTTCGGCTTACAGTTCGTATTCGAGTTGCCGGCAGTACCGCCAGAATATCGCTGACGCACAGGCCGAAGTTGGACCAACAGCGCCGCGCATCGATAAACTGCGCGCCTTTTACAATCATCCGCTATTCATCCAAGCCAACGTCGATCACATTCGCGCAGCTTTGAAGCGCCTCGATAAGCCGCAGCTTGTTTTCACCGCCCACAGCATTCCGGAAACGATGGCTGCGAACTGCGAGTACGCTGATCAGCTTCGGGAAACTGGAAGTTTGATTGCCGAAGCTCTGCAAATTGATCGATGGCGCGTGGTTTACCAGAGTCGTAGCGGTTCACCGACACAACCGTGGTTGGGACCTGACATCTGCGACTACTTAAAAGAAGTCAACGCACAAGGGATCAAGAACGTGCTGGCGGCGCCGATTGGTTTTGTCTCGGATCACATGGAAGTGGTTTACGACCTCGACTTCGAAGCGCAGAATCTCGCGAGGGAACTCGGCATGACGATGGTTCGCGCCGCGACTGCCGGCACTCATCCGGCTTTCGTAAAGATGATCCGCGAACTAATACTTGAACGCGTCGACAACAAGCCGCCACGATTCCTTGGTTCGCGTGGTCCAGCTCACGACGTGTGTCCGGCAGACTGTTGTCTTCCCGCGGTGAGACCATGAGTCGCCTCGTTGTCATCGGCGGCGGCATCTCCGGTCTTGCAGCGGCGCATCGTCTGATCGAACTCAGTCCTACTGCGCATGTCACGCTCATCGAGGCTTCGTCACGACTCGGCGGCACGATTCACACCGAAGAGCGCGAAGGCTTTCTGCTCGAACGCGGTCCCGATTCCTTCATCTCCGAAAAGCCCGAAGCGGTAGCACTCGCGAAACGTCTTCGTCTCGAATCGCGGCTGATCGAAACCAACGCGCAGTTTCGACGCAGCTTCATTGTTCGCAACGGACGGCTTCGTCCGGTGCCGGAAGGTTTTCAACTGCTGGCGCCATCGCGCATTTGGCCGTTTCTGACGACAGACATTTTCAGCCTTGGCGGCAAAGTACGCATGGCTGCCGATCTATTCCTGCCGCGGAGATCGGCAAACGGAGTAGCCGACGAATCGTTATCGAGTTTTGTGCGGCGGCGGTTGGGACGCGAGGCGCTCGAACGCATGGCCCAACCGATGGTTGGGGGGATTTACACGGCCGATCCGGAGACGCTGAGTTTACGTGCGACACTGCCGCGTTTTCTCGAGATGGAACGTGCGCATCGTAGTTTGATTCTCGCGATGTTGCGCAAGGGTCGTTTGGAGAAAACCGGCACCAGCGGTGCACGTTACAGTCTGTTTCTTTCCTTCGATCGGTGCATGGAAGTGTTAGTCCAAGCACTGGCAAACGCGCTCACACGTTGCGATGTTCGCTTACAAACGCGGGTCCAATCCCTTTTCCGCACCGCCGCTAGCTGGACAATCCAAACTGAACATGGCGAAACGCATGAAGCCGATGCGGTCTGTTTGGCGCTGCCCGCTTACATCTCGGCCCAGTTGCTTTCAAACATCAATCCGCAACTCTCAATTCAACTCAACGAAATCAAATACGCCTCAACCGCCACGATCAACTTCGCTTACCGCCGCGACGCGATTAGACATCCACTCAACGGCTTCGGTTTCGTCGTTCCATTCATCGAAAAACGATCGTTAATCGCGTGTACGTTCAGCAGCGTCAAATTTCCCAACCGCGCGCCGGACGACCATGTCTTGCTGCGCGCATTCGTCGGCGGCGCCTTGCAACCCGACCTGTTCGCGCTGGACGAAACAGAGATGCTCGCGCGCGTCCAAAGTGATCTAGGTGAGCTGTTGGGAGTGACTGAGAAACCACTCTTTGCTGAAGTAGCGAAATGGAAGAACTCGATGCCCCAATACGAAGTGGGCCATTTGGATCGCATGCAGTCGATCGACAATCAACTAAAACAACTGCCATCGCTCGCGCTCGCCGGCAACGCTTACCGCGGCGCAGGAATTCCTGACTGCATTCGCAGCGGTGAAGCCGCCGCCGAAAAGCTCATCAATTCTTTGCCGGCGTAGCCAACGCCTCAACCCACTGCGCGTTCGTCTGCATCAACGGCCGAAACGCCTCGCGCGGCACCGTCGTCTCGATGTGCATGTTGTCGTCCGTATTGATCGTCGCACCCGCAACCGCTGGTCCAAGCCGCGACTCATCACAAACGAACCACGATCGCACGTCTGCTTCCGAATGAAGGTTCACGCGCGCGAGCTCAGCCTGAACACGCGCATCCGTAAACCGTCCGCCCAACGCGTCTGAACTCAGCGGCTGTTTGCTCCCGACCAACAACAGATCCTTGCCCTTGTTCAACCCACCAACGCGAAACACAAGCACGTGCGGAAAAACACGCGCGTACGTCGCCAGCACGGAGCGCAAACTGTCCGTCGAAAGCTGGTAAATCTGTACCCACTGCACAAAGATGCCCTGCTCGCTCAAGCGCTCGCGTCCGAGCTCAAAAAATTCCCGCGTAAATAGATTCGCGACACCCGGAACCCACGGATGACTCGGCTCGCTTACGATTACGTCGTACCGCTGCGGCGTGACGCGTAGATATGTACGTGCATCGTCGATGATCACCTTCGTACGTGGATCATCGAGCGGACGGTTGTTGACGTGATTGAAATACTGTGAGCCCGCGATCGTCGCCGGCTCGAGCTCGACGCAGGTCACGGATTCAATCGGTGATTGCAACATCGCGCCAACCGTTACGCCGGTGGCGAAGCCAATCACGAGTGCGTTGTCGCGTTGCGGCGCAAGCAGCATCGGCAGTTGGCCCAACATCACCTGCGTCGGCATATCATAGATGCTGTCGGAAGCGTTGGTGCGACCGTTGATGCCCATGGAAACCGTGTCACCGTCACGCCGCACGGAGACCGTCGCGGTCGGACCTTCGCGATACCACAGCAATTCATGAACGTTTGGACCGACGACTTCTCCGTTCTCCCCGGCGCCTTCGCGTGTTTGGGCGAGCACGCGCACAAGACTGTCATACGCGCCGATCGACAGGTCGGCTGCATTCATCGGCGGCGCAACTATAAACATAAGAATCACAACAACCGGTGTAAAACCGATCACAATGGCGCGTTTCACAACAGGCCACAATCCCCTTACTCCCGGCTGGTACGCAAGCGTCCCTACCAACAGACAGAGGCTCGCCGCGAGTAGCAACGTGAATCTGATGCCCGTCGTTGGAATCAATACGAACCCGGTTGCGAACGCGCCCGCTATCGCGCCGATCGTGTTCACTGCGTAGCTACGGCCGACAAAATTCACTGCACGGTCCCGGTTGCTGGCCCAAACGAGCACGAGCGGCATTACCATTCCCATCAACAACGCGGGCACTAAGATCAGCAACGTCGCGGAAAGAATTTGCAACGCCAGCAACCCGGCCCAGGACGCGACTTTCAAACGCAGCCCCAGTTCGATCAACAACCCGGGAATCCGATTCAGCACAAACAAGCTGAAGAGCAGACTGAACGCGGTGACCACTTCGACTGTGAGGATCATGGTACGCAAGTGTGTCGAACGATCCTTCCGACCGATGAACCACGCGCCGCCAGCGAGGCCGATCAGAAACAAGGCAACGACGAGGCTGAACGCATATGTGCTCGAGCCGATGATCATCGTCAACACGCGCGTCCAGGCGATCTGCGTGCTGATTGTGACGAAGCCGGAAGCGAGCGCGGCCCAAAACCAGAAGCGTGAATGATCCGCTGGCGCAGGGGCGTCGATTAACACGGATTGAACGACCTCGGGACCGCGACTGGCTTCAAGTCGACGTTGGAGCCGCAAGGCAACCACACCAACGGCGGTGTTGATAACAGCAGCGATGACGATCGTGGTGCGCACGCCGACAGTTGGCAACAACACGAAACCCGCGATGAGTGTCCCGACGATCGCGCCGAAGAGGTTGCAGGTGTACAGGCGCGTTACTGAGTTTGCATCGTGACCTTCGGAACGAAGTAGCGCGGCGGAAAGAATGGGCAGCGTCGCGCCCATCAGAGTTGTCGGCACGAGCAACAACAAACATGAGAGCGCAAAGCGCAATAGCGTGAACGTAAGGAAACCTGGTTGCAGGTCTTGCCAGACGAGCGCGTACAGACTGTCTACAGCGCGAAAAAGCAACGGGACCAGCAGTGCGTAAATTGCTACGCCGATCTCCAGCCATCCATATGCCGCAACGGGCTTCGTTATGCGCGACGCGAGGCGACCAGCTAACGCGCTACCGAGTGCGAGCCCGCCCATAAACGCGGCGAGCACCGTGCTCACAGCCAGCGTCGTCGCACCGAACACAAGACCAAGCATCCGCGCCCATAGCACTTCGTAAATCAGTCCCGTCGCTCCGGAGAAGACGAAGCAAATGCAGATTAGAAGTGCAGTGAAACGGGATTTTTCGAAGTTCACAGATAGATCACGTGACTCGTGCGCCAGATAACTGCTGGAATTGAACCCGGCTCCGCAGCGGTCAGGAGAATCGCGTAATCATGCTCGATTGCGTCGCGCGTCATGCTGGTTTTCGCGTTCGCGTCGATCTCAAAAATCTCGACGGGCGCGCTTTCGATCGGAGTCACGAGCGCGAGTCGCCGTAAACAGCGATACATCTGATCTATGCCGGAACCAAATGGTCCAACTTCATCGCCCAGCACGAGCCTGACTTCCGCACGTTCGTCGATGAAATGCTTCAGCAACGACGCTGTCTGCACGACTCCTTTTTCGAATCTCTCGCGCAACTCCTCGCTCGGTTCACCACGCAAACGCGTATCGAGCACAATCGTGATGCGCCGCTCATCTTCAGAAGTAAACTCACGCACCGTCAAACGCCGCGAGCGCGCCGTCGCCTTCCAATCGATGTGCCGCAGGTCGTCCTGTGGCTGATAGTCACGCATTGAAAACAGATCGTGCCCCGCGCCGCGACGCGGAGACGGAATGCGCCCGGCGTACATCGGCAATAAGTGCAACTTGTCGCTGATCACTTCCGGCTTCGGATAGACAATGATGTCAACGTTGCGCGCGCGCAGCCGCCGCCGACGACGAAAGAACCCAAACGGAAAACGCGTGGACAACTCGAACCCATCAATCAGCACGTGACCACGTTTCGGAAACAGTTGTTCGACGCGCTGCTCCGCCGACGCGTGATGCGGCACATAACTGAAATAAGCCAGCAAGCGCTTCGCATAACGACGGCGCAACGTCGGCCGCGGCTCCCCTTCACCATGCGGACCGCGGGCTTCGACGAAGACAGAAAAAGACGGCAACAAACGTTTCGTGTTGCGCAGCGTCACGATCACGGGAGCCGGTTCCGCCGCAAAGATGTGATCCGGAAAACGAGCTGACACGGTTAAGTCGCGCAACGCCGTTCGCGCCGCAATCCAACCGACAAACAACGTCGCACAAAGCAACGAGAACACGAGAAACAGCAGATTGTTTCCCGTGTTCCACGCCGCAAACCCAACCACGATGATGATGACGAGAAACACGCCGCCGCCACTCGTCGGCTCGAACGGAAGATCAAAATTCGCAACCTCAACGCGTGCCGAACGCGCGAGCGGCGGAACGATAAAGATCGTCAACAACGCCGCAATCAACAACGACACGATCGCTGCCAGTCCCGCCAGCCACGGATCGTTCGAACGACGGGCGACGACGGTGACGATGGCCGACGCAATTCCCGCAAGGACCAGCAGAGTACCTAGGGCTACACGAGTGAAGGAAGGACGTGGGCGAGTCACAGAGGAACACTGACCGTCTTCAAGATCTCGTTCAACACGGCCTCCGCTTCTTCACTGCGACGCAAGGATGAGGAGAAGCGCGAGCTCACCACGATACGATGCGCAAACACCGGCACCACCAGACGCTTAATGTCGTCGGGAATGCAGTACGTGCGATCTTCGCTAAGTGCGAGTGCCTGCGCAGCGCGAAACAACGAGAGCGTGCCGCGTGGACTGACGCCGAGATCGAGCATCTCCGACTCGCGTGTCGCGGCTACGATGCGCATCAGGTATTGGACCAGTATGTCGTCGACGGAAACACTAGTTACTGCACGTTGCAGTTCGACGACCTCGTGTTCGCTCATCACAGGCTCGAGATCTTCAAGCGGATCTGAGTACTCGCGATCGCGCAGGATCATTTGCTCGTCTGCCGCCGCCGGATAACCGATGCGCAGCCGCAACATGAAACGGTCCAACTGCGATTCCGGCAACGGATATGTACCGTGATGTTCGATCGGGTTCTGGGTCGCGAGGACGATAAACGGTGAGGGCAGATGGTGCGTGGTGCCTTCAACAGTCACATGTCGCTCGGCCATCGCTTCGAGCAGTGCTGATTGCGTCTTCGGGGTCGTGCGATTGATCTCGTCGGCGAGCACCACATTCGCGAAAACCGGTCCTGGTTTCCACTCGAACATCGAGCTGTGCTGGTTATAGACGGAGAGTCCGATGACGTCCGAAGGCAATAGATCAGAGGTGAACTGAATGCGCTGAAAACTGCAGTCAAGAGCGCGGGCGAGCGCATGGGCGAGAGTGGTTTTGCCAACGCCGGGAACGTCCTCGACCAACAAGTGGCCACCGGCTATCAGTGTGACGATCGCCAGCCGGATGGCTTCGGGTTTTCCTTTAATGACCGTTTCGACGGCCCTTTGCAGCCGTTCAATCTGATCGATTGCGTTCGCGGTCGTTACTTGTCCGCCTGGGATGCTCTCGAGGTTACGCATGAATTCACCTGCATTTTACACGCTACAACAGATCTGTAGTAGACTAAACGCCGCAAGTGGGCGAACGAGTCACAAATAAGGAACTAAAAACTCACGACCTCGTGTAATTCGCCCAAGGAGGCACTATGGAACGCCTGAAACGAGACAAAAGAAACAACCAAAGCGGCTTCTCGCTGATCGAGTTGATGATCGTGATCGCCATCATCGGCATCCTGATCGGCGTCGGTATTGTCGGTTATCGCGCGGCGATCAGAGCCGCTAACGAAGCAGCGGCCGTGAAGACGCTGCGCTCCATCGCCGAGCAACAGATGCTCTACTACAACGCCCATCAACGCAGCACCTTCGGCACGTTCGAAGAGATGCGCAAAGAGAACCTGCTTGACAGTCGCTTTGATGGGACGACTCCCATTGTGGATGGCTACGTCTACACGATGAAAGTGATTCCGAAGTCCACGTCGGCTCAGCCGGGCTACACCGTTAATGCCGATCCGCAAGTGCCCACCGGCACCGGTGCCACAGGCACTAATCACTACTACGTCGATTCCGATACCAACACGATCCACGTTAATCGTGACCAGCCGGCGACGGCCACTGACCCGCCGATCGGCCAGTAAAAACAGGCTTTTCAAGCGACGTACGCCAGCGATCGGACCACGGTCGCTGGCGTTTTCGCGTTTACACAAACGGAAGGATTTACCCACAGACACGGCACTGTTTTTGCTTAAACATATAGGCGGGAGGTTGGTTATGTATCCGAGGTTAGTAAAAAGTTTGCTTCTGGTCGTGGTCTTAGGAACTGTGGGCGCGGTCCAAAACGCAGTGGGCCAGACGAACCCGCGCATCGTGCGCGAAGTCAGGCATGAGCTGGTGACGCTGCCTTATTACGGCGTATTTGACTGGCTTACATATCAGGTGCAGAACGACGGCACAGTCGTGCTGAGCGGACAAGTGGTACGGCCGTCGACGAAGTCCGATGCGCAAGGCCGCGTGAAGGAGATCGATGGCGTAACGAGAGTTGAGAATGAGATCGAAGTGTTACCGAATTCACCGAGCGACGATCGCTTGCGGATTGCCTTATATCGACAGATTTACGGCTTCAACTCGCCACTGTTTCGCTATGCGACGCAGTCGGTGCCGTCGATCCACATCATCGTGGACCGTGGTCGGGTGACGTTGAGAGGAGTTGCGGCAAACAAGAACGATGCGAATTTGGCTTACATCCGCGCGCGCGGTGTCCCGGGTTCGTTTGCCGTCAGTAACGAGCTGGAAATTGAAGGTCAGGAGCCGCGCTAACCGCGCCGCTTAGGGGCCGAAGTCAGTAACATCAACCAGTCACTGCGTTACGCTTGGCTGCGGCGCGCACCAGACGATCGGTCTCGACGATCGCTCGTTTGTGTGAGCCGCGGCCGATCTCACCGCCCTTATCGTGAGCAGTGATCTCAAAAACAAATAACTTACCTTCGCGACCAGCATAGCGGGCGCTAGCGGTAACGAGAACCCCAGGCGAAGTTGGGGCGGTGTGCGTGATGTCGACTGTTACGCCGACCGAAAGCTCGCCGGGCGCAAGCAATGGTTGCAGCACGCGGGCGGCCGCCGTTTCCATCAACGCGATCATGCGCGCGGTGGCGAGCACGGCGGGAAACTCGTCGCCGCCTTCGGTGGAGATCGAGCTCGCGAGGTCGTTTGGACCAACAACTAGTTCGGCCGTTGCAGTCGCATTTATTTCGGGTTCGGGCATGTTGCGGCAAAGGTTACCTAGTACAATCCACACATGCAATTGAAGCGATACGATGTGGCGGTGATCGGCGCGGGCGTATTCGGCGTCTGGTGTGCGTATCAACTGAGCCGCGCCGGCGCATCCGTGTTGTTGCTGGACGCGTATGGACCAGGCAACAGCCGCGCGAGCTCCGGTGGTGAGTCGCGGATCATGCGCTTGGGCTACGGGCCCGACGAGATCTACACGCGCTTGGCTCAGCGCTCGTTGCAACTATGGCAAGAATTGTTTGCGCAGATCGATCGTTCGACGCCGCCGCTTTTTCAACGGACAGGTGTGCTTTGGCTCGCGCGTGATGGCGATGCATACGCCGAAGCAACGTTGCAAACGCTGAAAGCGGTTGGCGCACGTTGCGAACGGCTGGACCACAACCAACTCAGTGAACGATATCCGCAGTTGAACTTTGACGGAGTAGCGTGGGGCATAATCGAACCTGACGCGGGCGTGCTGATGGCGCGTCGCGCCGTGCAGGCAGTGGCGTTGCAGGCGCGCGCGAACGGCGTTGATTACCTGGAAGAAGCGATCGCGGCACCCGTAAACACGAGCCAGGTTCGTACGGTCTCCGGCCAAGTCGTCGACGCTCATCATGTTGTGTTTGCGTGTGGTCCATGGCTGCCGAAGCTTTTCCCGGATTTACTTGGCGAACTCATTCACGTCACGCGGCAGGAAGTTTTCTTTCTCGGTGTTCCGCCGGGGAACGATCTCTTCAAACCGGAGCGGCTGCCGGTGTGGATCGATTTCAACAACCTCATCTACGGTTTGCCGAATCTCGACGGACGCGGTTTCAAGGTTGCGATCGACGCGCACGGCCCCGAGTTCGATCCGGACCACGGCGACCGGATTGTCTCAACGGAATTGACGCGTGCGGCCCGTGATTACATCGCGCGGCGCATGCCGTTGCTTGCTGATGCACCGGTCACGGAATCACGGGTTTGCCAGTATGAAAACACCTCAAATGGCGACTTTCTCATCGATCGTCAGCCGCGGTTGGAGAACGTGTGGCTCGTCGGCGGCGGCTCAGGTCATGGGTTCAAACATGGTCCCGCAGTGGGCGAGTACGTCACCGCGATGATCTCCGGAGACGGCACGCCGGAACCGCGGTTCAGCCTCGCAACCAAACAACGAATCCAGGAGCGAAAGGTCTATTAGCCACGGATTAACGTGCGGGTTAGAATGCCCCGCATGCGAATTTCAGTGGCGATGTGTACCTTCAACGGCGCGGATTTTCTACTCGCGCAACTGGAGAGCATCGCCGGTCAGACGCGGCCGCCAGACGAAATAATCATTTGTGACGACGCGTCGACTGACGAGACTCGCGCGCTCCTTGAATCGTTTGCGCGAACGTCACGCCTGCCTGTTTCGCTGCATTTTTCCAAGGAAAATGTTGGATACGTCAAAAACTTCGAACGCGCTACGCGACTGTGTACCGGCGACGCTATCGCGTTGAGCGATCAGGATGACGTTTGGCGTGGTGACAAGCTGCAACTCATCGAGCAACGGCTCGTTGCTGATCCCGCTGTGGGAGTTGTATTTTCCGACGCCGAGCTCGTCGACAAAGACTTGCAGCCGCTTGGCAAACGAATCTGGGCCCAGGTCGGGTTCGACGCGCACAAGCAGAAATTGATTCGCACGGGGCGAGCGCTGGAAGTGCTGATCTACGGTTGGACCGTTACGGGCGCGACGATGGCTTTTCGGTCCGAGTTCGTCAAGCTCGCGTTACCGATTCCAACGGACCTCGCAATGATCCACGACGCGTGGATTGCTTTAACGGTCGCGGCCGTGGCTGACGCAAGCTTTATCGAAGAACCACTGATCAAATACCGGCAGCATGAGCGGCAGCAGATCGGCGCGCCGAAGCGCCAGTGCGGAGCCCAAACCGAGCGCGGCTTGCAGGGTTTAGAAGCGGCCTTGTGCCGCCGCAATTCGACATCTGAATTGCATGCGATATTATCGGCACTCGAAGAACGTCTTACCGCGCATCAGCATTCATTCGACTGCCGCCGGGCACTCGCGTTTGTTGGCGATTATTCGCTTCATCTCGATGTACGCGCCAACTTGCCACGAAAGCGTCTCAGCCGTCTGCCTCGCATACTGCGGGAACTGATGACGATGCGTTATCACGAATATGCCAATGGTTTTAAGAGCGCCGCTAAGGACCTGGTGTCTTGAACACTGACCTTTCGATCATCATCGTCAATTGGAACGGCGGCGGTCTCTTGCGACGGTGCGTAGAGACGATTGTCAGCTCAGAGCCGCGCGTGACGTATGAGATCATCGTCATCGACAACGCTTCTGAGGACGATAGTCTCGCGCAATTGAATGCGAGCGCATCAGTTGCGGGTTTGCTGTGTAACCAGCAACTGCGGATTTTCAAGAACACTGAGAACCGCGGCTTCGGCGCCGCGAATAACCAGGGTTTCGATCTCACCGACTCGCCGTTTGTTTTTCTGCTGAATCTCGACACTGAAGTCCATTCGGGAACGATCGACACGTTGATGAGGACGATGCAGGCAGACGAGCACATTGGCGCCTGTGGACCAAAGATTCTGAATCCCGACGGATCGTTACAAATCAGCGCGTTCTTCAATCCGCCGCGCGTGTGGCACACGTTGCTTTCGCAGTTGAAGCTTTATCACTTGTTGCCGCACCGGCTGCGCGGAGAATTGTTGTTGGGCCGGCACTGGGACCACGATCGGCAACGTGCGGTGCCGATGTTGAGCGGTGCGGCGATGATTGCGCGACGACAGATGATTGATGAAGTCGGCGGGTTTGATGAACGATTTCACATGTATGCCGAGGACAACGAGTGGTGTTGGCGAATTACGAAGTCTGACTGGAAGTTAGTGTTTGTGCCGGATGCCGTGGTGCTGCATCACGGTGGGCAGAGTGCGTCGAAGCGTTGGACTTCGGACGAAAAGTTGCGCGTGAAGTTGGAGGCGGGGTTTCACTTTGAGCATCGCGTGTTGCCGCGTTGGCGGCTCGCTGCGAATCAACTTGCGAACTATCTTGTCGTGTCAGCGCAGATCGCCGGCCGTCAGATGCGCGGCATACACATTCCGGAGCTCTACTTAATCAAAGAGGTCCACCGCGAGCACCTGAAGCGCTCACTGCGCAACCACCTCGAACGAAAGTGACGAGGATTACGGCTTGACCGTGGAGTTGTAATCTTCGAGCAACTTCTGCGCGCGGATGCTGGGACTGATCAACGCCAACTTCTGCGACCAGTCGTAACCACTAAACACACCCACCACTTCCGCTTTCGAGTTGTAAACCGGACTACCCGAGAAACCATCGCGACTATCGATCTTCACCGACCAATACTCCTGATTCCCCAACATGTAGTTTCCGTAAAAACTCCCGTGACTGACGACCTTGTCACCGTGCGGACGCGCGATGAGAACCAATTGGTCGTCCTTCACAGGCGCGGTTTGAAACGTAGGAGGCTTAGCATCTTTCGCGTTGCGACACATCTCGAGCAACGCGAGGTCCGCTTCTTTGTCCACTTTGATCACTTTCGCGCGACAGCCGTCAACAAAAACCTTCACGCTCAACTCGTCTGAGGCGCGGAAACCAAGCATCACTTTCTTCGTGCTGCTCAGGTTTCCCGAAATGACGTGGTATGCAGTCATCACCAGTCCGTTCCCTACCAGGAACCCGGTTGCATAACCGTTTGGACCAACGTCAAAAAGCACTGAGATGGCGTGTTCGAGTGGGTTCTGTTCTTTCTTGGTGAATTCCAACTCGAGCGACAAGGTATAACGCTCTTGCTGCTTCAGCATCCTGGTCGAGCTTTTGTCAGCTACGCACACAGGAGCGATCAGCGTAATGACGAGTGCGGCCATACCAGTAAGGCTGCAAAGCTTACTCTTCATCGTGACCTCCGTGGTGTTGTAGGGGTCTAAGGCTATTTTCTTGGGAACAAGTCCGGAGCATTCTAGAGCCGACCCTCCGGATTGGCAATGATTTTGTGGTGTCGGAAGTGTGCGATTTATTTCTTCGCGGCGTGCGCTTCGGCAGTCGCACCGCGTTGCTGTGGTTCGTTCAGACGCGAGTAATCGGGATGGAGATAGACCAGACGGCCGCCCACGATCGTGGCGACCGCAGCACCTTGCATAGCACGTCCATTGAATGGCGTGTTGCGACTCTTCGACTTCGAACGGGCTACATCAAACACCCATTCCAATTGCGGATCGAGAATCGTAATGTCCGCATGCGCACCTTGCTGCAACGAACCACGATCGGCGAGTCCGAAGATGCGCGCAGGATTTGTCGCACACATTTGCACCACGCGCTCCAGGTCGATCAAGCCCTGGTGCACGAGGTCAAACGCGAGACCAATTGCCGTTTCGAGTCCGGTGATACCGAACGGCGCCTGATCAAATTCCAATCCTTTTTCGTCTAGATGATGCGGCGCGTGATCGGTCGCGATCGCGTCGATGGTGCCGTCTTTCATCGCCGCGAGAATCGCGTCAACGTGGTCGCGACTGCGCAGCGGCGGGTTCATTTTCGTGTTTGTGTCGTAATCGGCGACTGCTTCGTCGGTGAGCGTCCAATGGTGCGGCGTGACTTCGCAGCTCACCGCGAGTCCTTCATTCTTCGCCTGGCGCACCGCTTCGAGCGCGCCGCGCGTAGACACGTGCGCGATATGCACGCGTGCTCCGGTCAACCTCGCCAACACGCAATCGCGAACCGCATCGACGTCTTCCGCCGCCGCCGGCATCCCGCGCAGACCGAGAATCAACGACCAGCGCCCTTCATGCATCACGCCACCTGCACTCAACGAAGGATCCTGGCAATGATCGACGACCGGTAAATCAAAACCGCTTGCGTACTCCATTGCGCGTCGCATCATTCCGGCTGTCGGCACGGGACGGCCGTCGTCGGAAACAGCAACGATGCCCGCGTTCTTCATCTCGCCCATTTCGGCGAGCTCTTTGCCGTTACTTGCTTTCGTGATCGCGCCGATCGGAAAGACGTTAGCGAGTTTTGCTGATTGCGCCTGCTCGATGATGAAACGCGTGACGGCGGGATTGTCGTTGACGGGATCGGTGTTGGGCATCGCGCAGATGCTCGTCCAGCCGCCGGCAACAGCCGCGGCCGCGCCGGTCGCGATCGTTTCTTTGTACTCCTGTCCGGGCTCGCGCAAGTGTGTGTGCAAGTCGATAAAACCAGGTGCGACGATCAGTCCGGTCGCGTCGAGAACGTGCGCGTCCTCGGGCGTCGCTTCTGACCTGCTCAGCAAACCGACGACGCGACCATCTTCGACCAACACGTTTCGGCCCGCGTTAATCTGCTGCGCCGGATCGATCACATATCCGTTTGCGATGACTAGCTTCATGCTTCAGCCTCTGAGTGACTGCCACCCGCGAGTAGATACAACACCGCCATGCGCACTGCGACGCCATTCGTTACCTGACTTTCCAGCACATTGGGATCCTAAGCTTAGAATTCCACGTGGACAAGTTGTCGCG